>Ga0209933_1000348_pt1 | contig 93860 bp, 93 predicted proteins | sample ThiBiot_300_biof_FD_183944 | JGI IMG/M metagenome (GOLD analysis project Ga0209933, IMG submission 183944) | Wastewater bioreactor microbial communities from Cape Town, South Africa - Thiocy_cont_300_biof (SPAdes) | ecosystem: Engineered > Bioremediation > Thiocyanate > Unclassified | place... | reverse complement strand
TCGGTCCGGGTCCGGCGTCGGCGGGCCGCTCCCCCGCCAGCACGGCGCCGACCTGGTCGAGGCCGACGGTGGCGGCGACGAGCGGGCGGGGGTCGACGTCGCCGGCGGCGTAGGCGCGGATCGTGGCGGCGAGGCCGGGTGACGCCGAGAGGATCCCGACCGCGGTGACGTCCTTGAGCGCCAGGATCCGGGTGTCGATCGTGCTGGGGCTGCCGGCCAGCCCGATGTAGACGACGCGGCCGGACGGCTCCACCAGGTCCAGTGCGCGGGCCGGCAGCGTCGCGGCGTTGGAGGCGTCGACCACCGCGTCGAAGGGCACGTCGGGCAGGGTGTCCGCGGTCCAGGCGTTCGCGAACCCCAGCCCGCGGACGACGTCGAGGGCGAGGCCGAGCACGTGCACCTCCGCGCCGGCGGCCCGCACGAACATGGCCGTCAGGAGTCCGATCGTGCCGGGGCCGAGCACGAGCACCCGGCCCCCCGGCCGCGCCTCGGCCGCCCGCGCCGCCCGTAACGCGTTGCCACCCGGCTCGACCAGCGCTCCGAGCACGGCGTCCACGGAGTCGGGCAGCGCGTGCAGCGACGTCGCCGGCACGGCGAGCCGCTCGGCGAGCGCGCCGTCGCGGCCGCCGCGGATGCCGACCTCCTGCCGCTGCCCGCACACGTGCTGGTGACCGCGCCGGCAGCGCCGGCAGGTGCCGTCGCCGAGCATGGTGTCGCCCGTGACGCGCCGCCCGACCCAGCCCGCGTCCACGCCCGCACCCACCGCGGAGACGGTGCCCGCCCACTCGTGGCCCAGGCGCATCGGGAAGTGCGCGTGTCCCTGGTGCAGGTAGGCCATCTCACCGGTGAAGAACTCGACGTCGGTGCCGCACACGCCCACCCGCTCGACGTCCACGACGACCTCGCCCGGCCCGGCGACGGGCACGGGCACCTCGGCCACGGCGCACTCGCCGGGCCCGACGAGGACCGCGGCCCGCATGGTGGTGGCGGAGGTGGGGCCCATGGGGCCATTGTGTCGAGGTGGAGCTCCGCAGCACTCACTGGTACGCAGGCGAGGACCGCAACGCCTACATCCACCGGGCCTGGATGCGCCGCGGCGTGCCCGGCGACGCGTTCACCGGACGTCCGCAGATCGCGATCGCCAACACCGCCTCGGACCTGACCCCGTGCAACGCGCACCTCACCGAGGTCGCCGCGTCGGTGCGCAACGGCGTCTACGAGGCGGGCGGCATCCCCCTCGAACTGCCCGTGGTGTCGCTCGGCGAGACCAACGTGCGCCCCACCGCGATGCTCTGGCGCAACATGGCCGCGATGGCCACCGAGGAGATGCTCCGGGCCAACCCGATCGACGCCGTCGTGCTGCTCGGTGGGTGCGACAAGACCATCCCGTCGCTGCTCATGGCGGCCGCCTCGGTCGACATCCCCGCCGTCGTGGTCCCGGGCGGGCCGATGCTCACCGGCACCTTCCGGGGCACCCCGCTGGGCTGCGGCACCGACGTGTGGCGGCTGTCGGAGGAGGTCCGGGCCGGCACCCTCACCCAGGAGGCGTTCTCCCGCTCCGAGTCGTCCATGATCCGCAGCCGCGGGCACTGCAACACCATGGGCACCGCCTCCACCATGGGCCTGGTCGCCGAGGCCCTGGGCACGGTGATCCCCGGCGTCGCCGGCACCCCCGCGCCCGACAGCCGGCTGCTCGAGGCCGCGCACGGCACCGGACGGCTGATCGTCGAGATGCTCGCCGCCGACCGGCGCCCCAGCACCTTCCTGACGAAGGCCTCCTTCCACAACGCGATCGTCGCGCTCGCCGCCATCGGCGGCTCCACCAACGCCGTGGTCCACCTGCTCGCGATCGCCGGACGCCTCGGGATCGAGCTGGGGGTGGACGACTTCGACCGGATCGGCTCCCGCGTGCCGGTGCTCGTGGACCTGCAGCCCGCGGGCCGGTTCCTCATGGAGGACCTGCACCGCGCGGGCGGGCTCCTCGCCGTGCTGCGCGAGGTCCGCGACCTCCTGGATCCGACCGCGCTGACCGTGACGGGGAAGCCCCTGGTCGACCACCTCGACGACACCCCGATCTTCGACACCGAGGTCATCCGGCCCCGCACCGCGCCGCTGGTGGCCGAGGGCGGCATCGCGGTCCTGCGCGGCAACCTCGCCCCCGACGGCGCCCTGATCAAGCCCGCGGCCGCGTCGCCGCACCTGCTGCAGCACCGCGGCCGGGCGATGGTCTTCGACTCCATCGAGGACTTCCACGCCCGCATCGACGACCCCGACCTCGACGTGGACGCCGACTCGGTGCTGGTGCTGCGCGGCTGCGGACCGAAGGGCTACCCCGGGATGCCCGAGGTGTCGAACATGCCGCTGCCCCGCAAGCTGCTGGAGCAGGGCGTGCGCGACATGGTGCGGGTCTGCGACGGCCGCATGAGCGGCACCGCCTACGGCACCGTCGTCCTGCACGTCGCCCCCGAGGCCGCCGCCGGTGGACCGCTGGCCCGCGTGCGCACCGGCGACGTCATCGTCCTCGACGTCGCCGCCCGCCGCATCGATGTCGAGACCGACGACCTCGACGCCCGCACGCCGAGCACCGCGGGCTTCGCGAACCCGCGCCGCGGCTGGGAACGGCTCTACGTCGACCACGTCCAGCAGGCCGACACCGGAGCCGACCTCGACTTCCTCGTCGGCTCCAGCGGGTCCGAGGTGGGCCGCGAATCACACTGAGCGGGCCCCGACCCGGGACCTTGGCCCGTAGCGGCGCCGCGACCCCTCCCCGGACGATGCGGCGGAGTCACCGTCCGGCCCGTTCCCGCGGCGCCGGCCCGCCCGCTGCCCGAGGAGCCCCGTGGCCCACCCCGTCCGCGCCCGTCCGGACCTGGCCCTGATCGACGCCTACTGGCGCGCGGCCAACTACCTGTCCGTCGGCCAGATCTACCTGCTCGACAACCCGCTGCTGCGCGAGCCGCTGCTCGCCGAGCACGTCAAGCCGCGGTTGCTGGGCCACTGGGGTACCACGCCCGGGCTGAACCTGCTCTACGCCCACATGAACCGGTGCATCGCCGAACGCGACCTGGACGCGATCTACGTGACCGGCCCCGGCCACGGCGGGCCCGGGCTGGTGGCCAACGCCTACCTGGAGGGCACCTACAGCGAGGTGTACGCCGCCATCGGCCGTGACGAGGACGGGATGCGCGCGCTGTTCCGGCAGTTCTCCTTCCCCGGTGGCATCCCCAGCCACGTCGCGCCGGAGACGCCGGGCTCCATCCACGAGGGCGGCGAGCTCGGCTACGCGCTGCTGCACGCCTACGGCGCCGTGCTCGACAACCCGGACCTGGTGGCGCTGTGCGTCGTCGGCGACGGGGAGGCCGAGACCGGTCCGATGGCGGCGAGCTGGCACTCCGACAAGTTCCTCAACCCGGCCACCGACGGCGTCGTGCTCCCGGTGCTGCACCTCAACGGCTGGAAGATCGCCAACCCGACGGTGCTCGCCCGCATCCCCGAGCCCGAACTCGTGCAGCTCATGCGCGGCTACGGCTACGCGCCGCACATCGTGGCGGGTGACGACCCGGCGGCCGTCCACGAGGACCTCGCCGCCACCCTGGACGCGGTGCTCGACGACATCGCGGAGATCCAGGCCGCCGCCCGCAGTGGCCGGAGCAGCGCCCGCCCGGCCTGGCCGATGATCGTGCTGCGCACCCCGAAGGGCTGGACCGGCCCGAGGACCGTCGACGGGCTGCCCGTCGAGGGGACCTGGCGCTCCCACCAGGTGCCACTGGCCGAGACCCGGACGAACGCCGGGCACCGCGCGCAGCTCGAGAAGTGGATGCGCAGCTACCGCCCCGAGGAGCTGTTCGACACGACCGGGCGCCTGGTCCCGGAGCTCGCGGCCCTGGCCCCGACGGGCCCGCGCCGGATGAGCGCCAACCCGCACACCAACGGCGGCCTGCTGCTGCGCGACCTCGCGATGCCCCCGTTCCGCGACCACGCCGTCACCGTGGAGCGGCCGGGGATCGCCTCCAGCAGCGCCACCGGCGTGCTCGGAGGCTTCCTGCGCGACGTCATCACCGCCAACCCCGACCGGTTCCGCCTGATGGGCCCCGACGAGACCGCGTCCAACCGGCTGCAGGCGGTGTTCGAGACCACCGAGCGGGCCTGGGAGGGCGAGATCCGGCCCGGCGACGACCACCTCGCCCCCGCCGGCCGCGTGATGGAGGTGCTCTCGGAGCACCTGTGCCAGGGCTGGCTGGAGGGCTACCTGCTCACCGGGCGCCACGGCCTGTTCACCAGCTACGAGGCGTTCATCCACATCGTCGACTCGATGGTCAACCAGCACGCCAAGTGGCTCAAGACCACCAACCACATCTCGTGGCGCGCCCCGATCGCCTCGCTGAACTACCTGCTCTCCAGCCACGTCTGGCGCCAGGACCACAACGGGCTGTCCCACCAGGACCCCGGCTTCATCGACCACGTCGTCAACAAGAAGGCCGCCGTGGTGCGCGTCTACCTGCCGCCGGACACCAACACGCTGCTCTCGGTGGCCGACCACTGCCTGCGCAGCCGGCAGTACATCAACGTGATCGTGGCCGGGAAGCAGCCCGCACTGACCTACCTGACGATGGACGAGGCGGTGGCCCACTGCACCCGCGGGCTGGGCATCTGGCCGTGGGCGGGCACGACCGACGGCGAGCCCGACGTCGTGCTGGCCTGCGCCGGTGACGTGCCCACCCTGGAGATCCTCGCCGCGGCCAGCCTGCTGCGGGAGCACCTGCCGGCCCTGAAGGTGCGCGTGGTGAACGTCGTGGACCTGATGCGGCTCGAACCCGAGAGCGAGCACCCGCACGGGCTGTCGGACCGCGACTTCGACGCCCTGTTCACCGCCGACAAGCCGGTGCTGTTCGCCTACCACGGCTACCCGACGCTGATCCACCGCCTGACCTACCGGCGTACCAACCACCACAACATCCACGTGCGCGGCTTCAAGGAGGAGGGCACCACCACGACCCCGTTCGACATGGTGATGATGAACGACCTCGACCGGTTCCACCTGGTCATGGACGTGATCGACCGCGTCCCGGCACTGGGCAGCAGCGCCGCGGTGCTGCGCCAGCAGATGGCCGACGCCCGGCTCTCCGCCCGCGCGTACACCCGCGAGCACGGCGAGGACGACCCCGGGATCGCCGGCTGGACCTGGACCGCATGACGACGGTGCTCGTGGTCAACGCCGGGTCGTCGAGCCTGAAGCTGCGGCTGCTCGACGGGGCCGACGCCCTGGTCCGCCACGCCGACCTGGCCCCGGACGACGACCTCGCCGCGCTGCTGGGCCACTGGCCGGTGCCCGACGTGGTGGGCCACCGGGTGGTGCACGGCGGCACGCGGTTCACCGGGCCCGTCGTCGTCGACGCGGGTGTGCGTGCCGAGCTGGAGGAGCTCACCGATCTGGCCCCGCTGCACCAGCCGAAGAGCCTCGCCGCGCTCGACGCCGTCACCGCGCTGCTGCCCGGGGTCCATGCGGTGGCGTGCTTCGACACCGCGTTCCACGCGACGATCCCGGCCGCCGCCTCGACGTACGCGGTGCCGCGGGAGTGGCGGGAGCGCTGGGCGATCCGCCGCTTCGGCTTCCACGGCCTGTCGCACGCCTGGTGCGCGGTGCGGGCGGCGGAGCTGGTGGGCCGGCCCGTCGAGGACCTGCGGATGGTCACCTGCCACCTGGGTGCCGGGGCGTCGCTGGCGGCGGTGCGGGGTGGGCGCAGCGTCGACACGACCATGGGGTTCACACCGCTGGACGGGCTGGTGATGGCCACGCGGTCGGGGTCGGTCGACCCGGGGCTGGTGCTGTGGCTCGAGGAGCACGAGCATCTCACCCCGCACGAGGTGGCGACGGCGCTGGAACGGCGCTCGGGCCTGCTGGCCCTGGCCGGCACCGCGGACATGCGCCAGGTGGAGACCCGCGACGACCCCGACTCCGTCCTCGCCCGCGCCGTCGTGCACCACCGGCTCGTGGGCGCCGTAGCGGCCATGGCGGCGGCCACCGGCGGGCTCGACGTGCTGGCGTTCACCGGCGGGGTCGGCGAGCACTCACCCGGCGTGCGCGGCCGGGCCGCGGCGGGACTCGGGTTCCTCGGGGTGTGCGTCGACGACGCGCGCAACGCGGGCGCGACGGGCGACACCGAGATCACCGCTCCGGGCGCCGCGGTGCGGACCGTCGTCGTCGAATCGCGGGAGGACCTGCAGATCGCGCGCCTCACCCGGCCGCTCGTAGGCTGAGGCCCATGGACAAGGCATCGTTGATCAGCGAGGACGAGCGGAAGACCCTGACCGAGGCCCGCGACCGGATCCGGGCCGAGTTCCTCTTCTCCCACGACCACCGCCCGCCCACCACCGGGCGCGGCATCCACCACACGGCGCTGATCTGCCGCGACGTGGAGACCACCGTGGAGTGGTACCAGAACGTCGCCGGTTTCCCGGTCACCGTGCTGTTCGAGAACCGGGACCTCGCGGGGTCCACGCACTTCTTCTTCGACGTCGGCAACGGCAACTGCCTGGCGTTCTTCGACCTGCCCGGCGTCGAGCCGCAGCCGTACGCGGAGGTGCTGGGCGGCCTGCACCACCTCGCGATCTCGGTGCCCGAGCAGCAGTGGCACGAGATCCGCGCCCGGCTCGACGATCGCAAGATCGAGTACTTCGTGCACTCCGAGGTGTCGATCTACACCCAGGACCCCGACGGCGCACGCATCGAGTTCATCCACGACCCGCTGGGCGAGATGTACGGCGAGCCGACGGTCTGATCGGCAGTCGAACTGCACCAGCGGCACAACCGGTGCTCGTCGTCGACGGGACGGTGGCCGGGGTGTGGGAGCAGGCCGAGACGCTCACGGTGCACCCCTCCGGACCACTGCCGGCCGCGGTCCGCCGCGCCGTCGAACGGGTCGCGCCTGCGACCAGCGCGCGGAACAGCCCGCGGCCCCGCCACTCGGGCAGCGTTCCGCCGCCCCGCAGGCCGGCGAAGTCGGTGCCCGCGCAGAACTCCACGCGCCCGGCCGACACGGCACGGTCACCCGCCACCGCGACCACGGCCGCCACGGTCGAGCGCCTGGCGAGAACCGATCGGCCCACCACCGAGTGGTCGCCGCCGAACACCGCGTCGTGAACGGACACGAGCGCGGCGGCCCCGCGGGCGTCGACGACCTCCACCAGGTCGACGCCCGCGGGCGGCGGCACATCCAGCGCGAGATCGGCGATCTCGGCCACGAGCAGGGTCTCGGCGGGTTCCGGCCTGAACCCGGCGGCGACGAGCCGGTCGGGAAGGTCCGCCGGCTCGTCGTGGGAGTAGTGCTTCCACTCCCACGACCCCGTCCCGGCGAACCGGCGGACCTGTTCGGCGATGGCCGCGTCGGCGGTGTCGGCGGACAGGTCGCTCCAGGTCACCCCGCGCCACCCGTCCTCGACGGTCCCGCGCCGTACCTGCTCGTCGTGGGCCGCGAGCACCGCCTGCGGATCCACGGACGTCAGCCCGCGGAGACTCCCGCGCCCCGGACGGCCAGCGGCGCGCCTGCCAGGTCCTCCTCGTTGCAGAGCAGCTTGACCTCGTAGTACGGGGCACCGTCGCTGTCGTCGTAGTCGAGATGGACCGCGATCACGTCGAGCGGCTCACCCAGCCACGTCTGCGCCTCACGCAGCCAGGCGGCAGACCGTTCGAGCGCCGTGGGCAGGTCGTCGTCGCGGAACTGGACGGGGCGGTAGGGAACCTGCTGCACCTCGTCGCGGGTGTGCGAGGGCCGTGGGAGGTCCACGGCCAGCCCGGCGTCGTCGAGGCTCAGATGGACAGTCTCTTCACTCACCCGAACAGAGTGGCGTGGCCTCCCGGAGTGGGCAAGCCCGGCCCCTCGCCTCACCGCTATCGTTGGTCTTACGGCCGTAAGGTCAGACCGATTGCCGGGAGTGACGACCGACGTCCGCACCGTCGACGAGCTCGTCCGGTCCTCCGCGTACGCCTGGGCCGACGACCAGATCGGCACGATCTGCCTCACTGGCGCCGGGGGAAGGCACGCCAATCGGCACGATGCGGCACGGCGTCCTCGGGCCGCGCTACGCCTACGACGGCCTGACGGACCCGGTCTTCCGGTCGCAGGTGGTCGCACTGCTCCGCGGCGAGGTGCTCCCGCAGGCGCAGTCGGCGTCCGACAGCGTCGACCGCGAGGTGCGCGTCGCGATCGCACCCGGCGCCACCGCCGTGGAGCTGGTGCGCAGGCTCGACGCCGTTGCCGAACCCGACCTCCCCGGGGCCGTGTCGGCACCCTGGCGCGATCCGGACGGGGTGCAGAAGCGGAGCGTGGTCCTGCGCGCCCGCTGAGGAGTGCCGGCGTCGGCAGAAGGCCCTCCGACCTCGACGAACGGCACACATACGAACGTCTGTTCGAGTAGAATCGGAGGCATGTCGACCAGCCGCCTCGCACCCGCGAGCCGCCTCCTCACCGAGGCGGTCGACGCCCTCGGGGCGGCTGCCGAATCCGATACCGAACTACTCGCGGCGCTCACCGTCGGTGAGGGCGCGCGACGCCGGCTCGACCGCCTCACCGTCCACGCCGTCGCCACCCTGCAGCGCCGAGGCGCGTTCGGGGAGCGCGGCTACAGAACCGCTGCCGCCGCACTCACCGATCTCCTGAGCTGTGACTGGGCCGAGGCACGCCGGTTCGTCGTCGCCGCCGATCAGGTCTGCGACCGCGTCGGCATCGACGGAGCGGCCCTGCCACCCCTACTGCCGGCCACCGCGGCGATGTTCGAGGACGGTAGGGCGAGCACGCGGCACGTGGAGGTCGTCGCGAAGGTGCTCGGCACCGACGCCGCCGGGCGGCTCTCACCGTCGACGTGGGCGGAGGCCGAGACCGTTCTCGCCGCCCGGATCCCGGACCTCACGCCGTCGCACCTGCTCGCCGTCGGCACGGCCTTGATCGACGCCCTCGACGAGGACGGTGCCGAACCCGACGACCGCCCGCGCCCGTCGGTGAACGAGCTCCACATCCGCCGCCACCGCGGCGCACCCGGCGGGAAGATCACGGGCCGGTTCGACGACGCCGCGCTGTTCGACGCTGTCGCCACCGCCATCGACGCCCGCTCCACGCCGGTCACCGGCGACGACGAACGCACGGCGCCCCAACGTCAGGGGGAGGCACTCGCCGACATCTGCACCCAGGTGCTGACCCACGGCGACGTGCCCGAGTGCGGCGGCCGCCGGCCACACCTGAGCGTGATCATCCGACTGGAGGATCTCGAGACCCGGGCCCGGTCGGCCACGCTCGACTTCGGCGGTACCGTCTCCCCCGAGTCCCTGCGGATGCTCGCGTGCGACGCCGGCGTCGTCCCGATCGTGATGAACGGCCGGGGCCAGCCGCTCGACGTGGGCCGCCTGACAAGGGTGGTCCCGGAGGGCATCCGCCGGGCTGTGGCGGCCCGCGACCGCGGCTGCGCCCGCTGCGGGCGGCCGCCGTCCTGGTGCGAGATCCACCACGTGCTCCCCTGGGAGAACGACGGCGAGACGTCGGTGGAGAACTGCGTGATGCTCTGCCGCGTCTGCCACCGGCTGATGCACCACAGCGAATGGCAGGTGCGGATCACCGACGGTCGCCCGGAGTTCATACCGCCCGGCTGGATCGACCCGGACCGAAGACCCCGATTGCGCCCCTTCTTCCTCGGCGCCGCCTGATCACGCCTCGTTCGCGCGCCGCAGGATCTCCTGGATGAGGTCGGTCTTGGCGTCAGCGTAGGCGTTCATGTCCGGCCAGTCCCGCCGCACCCAGTCACTGCCCACCCGCCGATCAGCTCCACCCCGGCAGTGTCACACCTCGACGGGCTTGCCCAGCTCCCGCTGGATACCGGTGACCGTCTGGTTGCCCAGCTTCTCGAACTCCAGCTGCATCACAGGCGCCCCGAGCTTGGCCATGCCGTGCAGCTCGACCGTGGCGTCGTAGGTGATCTCCGACCCCGAGCCGTCCGGGCGGACGGTGATGATGTCGTGGGCGGTCGCGGTCTTGTTCTCGCCGACGAGCTCGATGCGCTCGTCGTCGCGGTGCTCGAGGCGGTAGTCGAGCTCGGTCTCGACGCCCAGGATCTTCGACGTGTTGTGCCACACCGCCCCGACCTGCACCGGGCCGCTGTCGGTGCGGGTGCAGGACACGGTGCCCGGGTCCCAGGCGGTGGCGTTGGCGAAGTCGGAGAGGTACTCGAGTGCCTTCTGGGGCGGGGTGGTCACGGTGAAGGTGCGCACGACGTGGACCATCAGGCCACCGGTCCGTTCGTTGTGGACGTCATGCTCTGCCGGTTAGCCGGTGGGCGGGGTTTCAAACACGGGGGCGTCGATCTCGCGACGGAACACCTCATCCGCGTCGACACCCATCGACGCGACGTTGCCGCCCAGCTCCTGCTCGTCAACGGCTCGATCACGGCACCGGTCGACCGCACCGTCCCGCTCTCGGAGGCCGCGGCCGCGTTGCGCCATGCCGAGGGTGGCGGCCTGTCCGCACGACGTCGTACCGCTCCCGCATGCGCGCGGTCCACGGGCCACCGTGGAGCTCGCTGATCTTCACCGGCGGGTTCATCGGCACGTGGCCGCGGTGCTCGGCCCACCGGCCGGCACCACGTCGTGGGCGCCCGACGCGATCGGCGCCGAGCCCATCTCGATGGCCGCCCGGGCGGACCCGCAGCGCCGGTCGAGCGAGAAGGCGTTCGCCTAGTAGCTCCTCGGCAGGCCGAGGACGTGCGAGCCCAGGTAGTTGAGGACCATCTCCTGCGGCAGTGGCGCGATCTTCAGCAGCCGCGCCTCGCGGAAGTAGCGGGCCACGTTGTACTCCTCGGAGTACCCCATCCCGCCGTGCGTCTGCAGGGCCCGGTCGGCCGCCTCGAAGCCGGCGTCGGCGCACAGGTACTTGGCCGTGTTGGCCTCACGTCCACACGGTCGGCCCTGGTCGTAGAGCCAGGTGGCCTTGCGCAGCATCAGCTCGGCGGCGTCGAGGCGGGCGAGGGAATCGGCCAGCGGGAACTGCAGTCCCTGGTTCATGCCGATCGGGCGGCCGAACACCTCGCGCTCGTTGCCGTACCTGACCGCGGTGTCCAGCGCGACCCGGCCCAGCCCGAGCGCCTCGGCGGCGATGAGCATCCGCTCGGGGTTGAGGCCGTCGAGGATGTAGCGGAAGCCCTGGCCCTCCTCGCCGACGCGATCCTCCACGGGGATGCGCAGGTCGTCGATGAACAGCTCGTTGGACGAGACGGCGTTGCGGCCCATCTTCGCGATCGGGCGGATGTCGACGTGCGCGCGGTCGAGGTCGGTGAGGAACAGCGTCATGCCGTCGGTCTTCTTCGCGCTGTCGGAGAACGTCGTGGTGCGCGTCAGCAGCAGGATCTTCTCCGACTCCTGCGCCTTGGAGATCCACACCTTGCGCCCGTTGACGACGTAGGAGTCCCCCACGCGCTTCGCGAACGTGGTGATCTTCGTGGTGTCCAGGCCCGCGCCCGGCTCGGTGACCCCGAAGCAGACGTGCAGGCTGCCGCCGACGATGCGCGGCAGCGTGCGCTGCTTGAGCTCCTGCGAGCCGTGCAGGATCACCGGGTGCATGCCGAAGATCGACATGTGGATCGAGCTGGCCGCGTTCATGCCCCCGCCCGAGCGCGACACCTCCTCCAGGAGGATCGACGCCTCGGTGATGCCGAGCCCGTGGCCGCCGTACTCCTCCGGGGTGGTGACGCCGAGCCAGCCGCCCGACGCGAGCGTGTCGTAGAACTCGGTGGGGAACTCGTGCGCCCGGTCCTTCTCCATCCAGTACCTGTCGTCGAACGTCCCCGCGAGCTCGGCCACCGCCTTGCGGATGGTCACCTGGTCGTCCGTCAGCTCGAAGTCCACGGGTCCACCGTAACAAAGGACTGACCAAATCACACCAGGTGCAACGCCTCCGCGATGCGCTCCAGCCGATGGTGCCGTGGATGGTCAGCCGAGCGCGTCCCCCACCGGGACCAGCAGCCGGCGGGCGCGGTCGGCGAGCCCACCACCGCGACCGTCCAGGTCCTCGGGCTGCTCCTCGGACAGTTCCCACCGCCCAGAACGCTCCCTGCTACTTTGGGTCGGACCTTTGGACCAGAGGAGCAGCATGACGGCGGACAGATCGGCGATCAGGCTCTCGCCGATGGAGGTGCCCAAGGCCTCCGACGTACTCGCGAACGAGCTGCGCGAGCGCATCCTCTCCGGCGACTTCCCCGAGGGCACGCCGCTGCCGCCCGAGCGCGAGCTCGTGGTGCAGACCAGGATGAGCCGCACCACCGTGCGCGAGGCGCTGCGCGTCCTCGAGGTCCAGGGCCTGATCCGCATCAAGGCCGGCCGGGCCGGCGGCGCGTTCGTGCAGCAGCCGGGCGAGGAGTCGGTGGCCAACTCCCTGGAGCTGCTCATCCGCGGCCGCCAGATCCGGCTCGCCTCGGTGCACGAGACCCGCGAGGCCATCGAGCCCACCTGCGCCCGGCTCGCCGCGATCAACCGCATGCCCGGCGACCTGGCGCGCCTCGACGCGGCCGACGTCGCCATCGCCGGGAGCGGCAGCCTCGAGGCCTTCCTGCAGGCCAACCTCGACTGGCACATCGGCGTGGCCACGGCCGGCCACAACGAGATCCTGACCGGCATCATGATCGCGCTGTCGCGCGCCATCTACACCGTGACCCACAACGAGGGCTTCGTGAACGACGAGGTCCGCGCCATCACGGTCCGCGCGCACCGGTCCGTCACCCGGGCCATCCGGGAGAAGGACCCCGACGCCGCGGTCCGCCGGATGACCCGCCACGTGCACGCCTACGCCGCCGCGGCGCTCGCGGTGGAGGAGCGCACCGCCATCACCGTCCCCCCGGTCGAGTAGCAGGGTCATCCGCGCGGCAGCCCGCAGTCAGGCTCCGCCCGGGGCCAGCAGCATCCCGGTGGTCGCATCCACGAGCGCGTCGCCCACCGCCGCCCAGGACGGCGGGTGGGGGGAGCAGCCCACGGCGAGGGCCCGTTCCCGCTCCGCGCACGTGTGCACGATGGCGTAGAGGGCCATCTCGCCGCGGATCGCCATCGCCGACGCCGACACCCCGGCCGGGGACGCCGCCGCGACGGCCGCGAGGACGTCGCGCATCACCTCCGACGAGCCGGCCTGCCAGAGCAGGTGCTCGCGCAGCGTCGGGTCCGCGATGACGTGGGCCGCGAACCGCGCGTACCAGCTCGGGACGCCGATCTCGTCGAGGTGCTCGGTGAGCGGGCGCACGAGGCACTCCACGTGGTGGCGCAGGTCGTCGGCGCCGGCGCGCTCCCGCATCTCCCGGCGGCGCCGGTCCATCGGCTCGAAGTGCCGCGCGAGGACCGCGCGCACCACATCGCCGCGGTCACCGATGTGGTACCCCACGGCCGAGTTGTTGGCCTGCCCGGCGGCCTCGGCGATCCGGCGCTGCGTGGCCCCGGCCAGCCCGTGCTGCGCGACGAGGCGCTCGGCGGCGTCGAGCAGCCGCTCCCGCGTGCCGGTCACCATCGCACGGGTACCTCCTCGATGCCCCCGACGATGAGCCCCTGCCGGCTGCGCAGCTCGCCCGGCTCCACCGCCAGCTCGAGCGAGGGCAGCCGCTCGAGCAGGGTGGCCAGCACGGTCTGCAGCTCGACGCGGGCCAGCGCCTGGCCGATGCACGAGTGCGGGCCCGCCCCGAAGGCGAGGTGCGGGTTGGGCGCGCGGCGCAGGTCCATGTCGTCGGCGCCGGTGAACGCGCGCTCGTCGCGGTTGGCCGACGCCATGCTGGAGACGACCGTGGTGCCGGCCGGGATCGTCGTGCCGCCCAGCTCGATCTCCTCGGAGACGTAGCGCGGCATCCCGAAACCCGGGTTGGCGTCGAAGCGCAGCGCCTCCTCCACCGCGGAGCGCACCAGCGAGGGGTCGGCCACCAGCGCCTCCCACCGCTCACGCCGCGACAGCAGCATGCCCAGCATCTTGCCGATCATGTTGGCGGTGGTCTCGTGGCCGGCGATGAGCAGCCCCTGACCGGTGACCACGAGCTCCGTCTCGGACATGCTGCCGTCCTGGGCGTCGACGGCCGCCGCGAGCTCGGAGAGCAGGTCGTTGCCGGTGTTCGCCCGCTTGGCCTGCACGTGGGCCACCATGTAGGCGGAGAACTCCTTGCCCGCGGCGTCCACCTCCGCCTGGTCGTACCGGCTCAGGTTGAGCATGGTGTCCGACCAGTGGGCGAAGCGGGCCTGGTCCTCACGCGGCACGCCGATCAGCTCGCAGATGACCGCCACCGGCAGCGGGAAGCCCAGCGCCGCACCGATGTTCGCGGGGGCACCGGACTCCACCATCGCGTCGATCAGCTCGTTCGCGATCTCCTCGATGCGCGGCCTGAGCGCCATCACCCGCTTGACCGTGAACGCCCGGCCGACCAGGCGCCGCCACCGGGTGTGGCCCGGGCCGCCCATCATGGATCCGGCCGCGTCGTCGTCGGTCTCCTCCGACCTCCGCCGGCTGAAGACGCCGCCGTCGTCGGTGGTGGAGACCTTCGCCGCGTCGTCGGCCACGAGGTCGCGGGTTAACCGCGGGTCCGACAGCAGCGCCCGGACGTCCTCGTAGCGGGTGACGAGCAGCGTCTCGTCACCGCTCGCCATGCGGACCGTCGCGACCGGGCAGTGGTCGCGCAGCTCGGCCCACTCGGGCGGCGGCTCCAGCGCGGTCGGGTTGGCGAACGGGTAGAGCGGAGCCGGAGTGGCACTGTCGGAGGACATGCGCCTACGTTAAGACAGTCGCTTGAAACGCACTACCGTGAACCTGGATGCCCGGCGGCCGCGGTCACGGCCTGGTAGGCACCAGCCGGTAGACCGCGCCTGCCTGGTCGTCGGTGATGTAGACCGCGCCGTCCGGGCCTGCCACGGCGGCGACCGGACGGCCCCACCGGGAGCCATCGGCCGCCTGGAACCCGCCGACCAGGGTCTGCTGCCGGCCGAGCCCTCCGTTCTCCCACGGGAAGAACGACACCTCGGGCGCGCGGGGCGGAGAGGCGTTCCAGGACCCGTGCACGCCGACGAGCGCGCCCCGGGCGTACGCACCGGGCAGCGTGCCGTCGACGAACGACAGGCCCAGCGGCGCCGAGTGCCCGCCGAGCGTCGCCTCCACCGGGGGCAGCGTGGCGCAGTCGAGCTTGCCACCGCCCGGGTTGAGCTGCACGTCGTTCGTGAACGCGACGTCGCTCGGGTTCTGGGCACTGCCCGCGACGCCGGGCTGAACGTCGGGGTCCGGGTTGCAGTAGGGCCAGCCCAGGTTGCGGCCGGGGGTCAGCTTCGCCAGCGCCTCGGCCGGGTGGTCGCGGACGTAGGCCGCGATCACCTTCCCGAACGAGGACCCCGACGTCTCGCCGTACGGACGGTCGAACGGGTAGGCGACGTTGTCGCGGTTGTTGACCGCCGTCCACACGGCGCCGTCCGGCGCGACGGCCAGGCCCGTGCCGTTGCGGACACCGACCGCGTACGGCTCGGGCGCACCGCCGCCGGGCGGGATCCGGAGGATCGACGCGCGGGGCGGGCTGGCCGTGAGGTCGCCGACCGAGACGTTGCCGGTGGAGCCGACGGAGACGTAGACCGCACCGTCCCGGCCGACGGCCACGCTCTTGAGCGCGTGTGCGTAGGCGCCGCGCAGGTCCGGGCTCTTCGCGTCTCGGCCCGGCTCGACATCGTCCATCCCGGCGGGATCACCACCGGCGTAGACGTGCAGTTCGAGGTCGGTCAGGCCCGCGGCGTACAGGGCCGAGACCACCTGCAACCGGGCGTCCGGGGGCACGTGCGGGTCTCGTGACCCGAACACGACCATCAGCCGGCCACCGATGTCCGCGGCGCGCGCCAGCGATCCCGCGTCGGCATCCGCGCCGAGCGCCCCGTCCTGCAGGCCCGTCGGGTAGAAGCACACCGTCGCCTCCACCCGCGGGTCCAGCGCCGCGCGGAACGCCAGGTGGCCACCGATGCAGAATCCCGCCGCGAACAGCCGCTCGACGTCGGCGCGGCCCTGCAGGTGGTCGAGCACGGCCACCCGGTCGGCGTCGAACTGCGCGGTGGTTCCCTCCGTGCCCGCCCGACCGGCACCGCGAGATCGCCGCCGCGTACCTCGACTCCGATGACGGCGACTCCGACGGCGACTCGGCGTGGGAGGACATCGCCCGGGCTACACGCGCTACGTCGCCGACGCGATCATGGCGAACTCCCGCCGGCAGGAGGACCCCTCTTCCGCCGCCGCCCCATCGTCGCCCAGAGTTGGTCCGTGACCCGTGTGACGCTGGAGGCCTTCCGGCCGAGCCGTCGCGTCACCCACCGCGACGAGTCCCGTCGTCCGGCCGCGTAGTGCGACCACCCTCCATCCCGGCCGCCCCGCGGCCGCGGCGTGCACCGATCCGGCGCACGACAAGGAGGACTCCGACCGTCGCAACCTCACGCTGACATCCGCATCGTGCCCCGGCCGCAGGACGCGTGAGCTGATCCGCGCTCAGCCCGCCGCCGCCCGCCCCGCCGTGAAGAACGCGGCGACGGCGGCGGCGTCGGGCAGCTCCGCGGCACCGCGGAGGGCGCCGAACGCGGCGTTCCAGAACGGGCCCTCGCGCAGCGTCCACGGTCCGACGTAGGCGTAGGGCTCCTGGTGGCCGGTGTCGCCGGGCGAGACGCCGTAGTTGACCTCGTCGACGGTGACCGCGAGGTCGAAGTGCTCGGGCCAGATCACGGGTTCGGTGCTCGCCCCGGCGAACGCACGCAGGCCGGCGTCACCGCGGTCGAACCAGTCGGCCAGCACCCCGGCCGCCCCCGGGTCGACGGTGAGCTCCTCGCCATCCGCCCAGTCGGCGTGGTCGCCGTAGAGCCCCTCGGGCACACCCGCCGCCAGGCCTGCCGCGGCCGCCACCTCGGCGATCGTCCCGGCCAGCGGCACGCGGTGCTCACCGACGACCAGGTCGGTGCCGTCCACCCGCACCGGGCCCTGCACCTGCGCCAACCCGCCCGGGGACGCGCGCAGGCGGATGGTGCCGCGCTCCCGGTACTGCGGACCGGCCAGCAGGTGCTCGGCCACCGCGTGCAGCGACCGGCGCGTCGCCACCAGCACGTTCTCGTCCATGCCGTGACGCTAGCGCCCCCGGCGGCCCGCCGGCTCCACCGAGTGGCGCGCGTGCGCCGGGAACGCGTCCGTCGTGGTGGCGGACGGCCCCGCACCTCCCGACACCACGACCAGCTCGCGCAGCAGGTCGCGGATCTCGGTGAGCACCTCGGCGTCGGTGGGTCGGCTGTCGCCCACGTCCTCACCGCGGCGCCGGCGCTCCTGCAGCCACTTCAGCGGGTAGACCACGAGGAAGTAGATGACCGCCGCGGTGAGCACGAACGTGATCACCGAGTTGATGAAGGTGGCGTAGTCGAACTGCACGTCATCGACCACGATCTTCCCGGCGAACTCGCCGCCGCCGGAGAAGAGCTGGATGAGCGGTTTGAGGAACGCGTCGGTGAACGCGGTGACCACGGCGGTGAAGGCCGCACCGACCACCACCGCCACCGCGAGGTCCACGACGTTCCCCCGCAGCAGGAAGTCCTTGAATCCCTTCAGCACGATTCCACGGTAGGCGACGCCCTCAGTCCCTCCGCAGCCGCAGGGTGACGATCTGGAACGGCCGCAGCTCCAGGGCCGCGTCCGGTCCGAGCGCGCGTGACGCCGCGAGCGGGCGTTCCAGCAGGTCGGTCCCGGTCACCTCCGCCGCGTCGAACGCCGTGCGCAGCCGGGTGCGGACGCGGCTGCCGTGGGCCTCGTAGAGCCGCACGACCACATCGCCGCTGCGGTCCTCCGCGAGCTTGACCGCCTCGACGACGACGGCGGGGTCGTCGACGGTCACCAGCGGCTCGACGGGTCCGGCGCCCGCACGCGCGCGGAGCGGCAGGTTGATCCGGTAGCCCTCCCGCACCGCGTCGCCGATCGTCGCGCCGACCACGAGCGCGCAGTGCAGCTCGTGCTCGCCCTGGTCGCTCTCGGGGTCGGGGTAGAGCGGGGCGCGCAGCAACGACAGCCGGACGGTCGTGGTGGTGCCGCCGCCGTCGCGGGTCGTGCGCGTGATGTCGTGGCCGTAGGTGGCGTCGTTGGTCACCGCGGCGCCGTAGCCCGTCTCCGCGACGTGGACGAAGCGGTGCGCGCAGGTCTCGAAGCGCGCCCTGTCCCACGAGGTGTTGGTGTGGATCGGTCGCTGCACGTGCCCGAACTGGATCTCCGAGGAGGCCCGGTCGGCGTGCACGTCGAGGGGGAAGGCCAGCTTGAGCAGCCGCTGCCGCTCGTGCCAGTCCACCTTCGTCGCGACGTCCACCCGGCGCGCGCCAGCGACCAGTGCGAACGTCTGCTCCACCGTGGACGCGCCGAACCGGCGGCGGACCCGCACCTCCGCGCGCTGCGGCGTCGTCTCCACGACGTCCACGGACTCCGCGTCGCGCAGGTCGAGCGCCGAGCGGCGGTAGTGGGCGTCGATGTCCCAGGCGTCCCACTGGTTGGGGGTATCACGGTGCAGCTGCAGCAGGCCGCCGGGGGAGGCGAGCACCTCGCGGTCGGCCTCCAGGTCGCGGACGGAAGAGAGCAGCCCGTCGCCGTCGACGACCACGCGGACGAGTCCGTTGTCGAGCACGATGCCCTCGCCGGTCGTCCGCACGGACGCGCCGCCGGCCACCTCCGGTCGCGCGGCACCGAGCGCCGGCACGCCGTCACGGGCGTGCGGGGCGGCGTTGAAGACCAGCGGCACCTCCCCCGGGCCGGCGAGGGCGGCGAGCGCGTCGGCGATCACGCCCTCCAGCTCTTCCGTGATCTCCGCGTGTGCCTGCTCGGCCTCGCGGTGCACCCAGGCGATCGACGAGCCGGGCAGGATGTCGTGGAACTGCAGCAGCAGGACCCGCTGCCACGCCCGTTCCAGCACGTCGTAGGGGTAGGGCTCGCCGCGCTGCACGTGCGCCGCGGTGGCCCACAGCTCCGCCTCGCGCAGCCGGTGCTCGTTGCGCCGGTTGCCGCGCTTCGTGCGGGCCTGTGAGGTGTAGGTGCCGCGGTGGAACTCCAGGTACAGCTCGCCCGACCAGACCGGCGGGTGCGGGTACTCGGCCTCGGCGGCCCGGAAGAAGTCGGCCGGGCTGCCCAGCTCCACCTGCGGGGAGCCCTCCAGCGACCGCGTCCGACGCGCGGCCGCGAGCATCTCGCGGGTCGGTCCGCCCCCGCCGTCGCCCCAGCCGAACGGCACCAGCGACCGCGTCGCGCGGCCGGACTCGGCGTACTGGCGCTGGGCGCGGGCGAGCTCGCCGCCCGAGAGCTCCGCGTTGTAGGTGTCCACCGGCGGGAAGTGCGTGAACAGCCGGGTGCCGTCGATGCCCTCCCACGAGAACGTGTGGTGCGGCATCCGGTTGGTCTCGTTCCAGGACGTCTTCTGGGTGAGGAACCAGCGCGAGCCCGCCGCCGCGGCGATCTGCGGCAGCGCGGCGGAGTAGCCGAAGGAGTCGGGCAGCCAGACGTCGAGCGGCTCGACGCCGAACTCGGCGGCGAAGAACTTCTTGCCCGCCACGAACTGCCGCGCCATCGCCTCGCCGCCGGGCATGTTGGTGTCCGACTCCACCCACATGCCGCCGGCCGGCACGAACCGGCCCTCGGCCACCCGTGCGCGGATCCGCTCGAACAGCTCCGGGTAGGTGTCGCGGATCCACGCGTACTGCTGCGCCGAGGAGCAGGCGAACGTCAGGTCGGGGTCGGTGTCCATCAGCGCCAGCACGCCGGAGAACGTGCGGGCGCACTTGCGCACCGTCTCGCGGGTGGGCCACAGCCAGGCCGAGTCGATGTGGGCGTGCCCGGTGGCGAGCACCCGGTGGGCGCTCGCGTAGGCCGGGCGGGCCAGCACGTCGGCCAGCGCGGCACGGCCGTCCGCGGCGGTGCCGGCGACGTCCCAGGGGTCGACGGCGTCGACCATGTCCTCCAGCGCGCGCAGGATCTCCGCTCGGCGCGGCAGATCGGCGGGCAGCTCGGCCAGCAGGCCCCGCAGCGTCCAGACGTCCTGCTGCAGCTCCCACACCTCGACGTCGAGCGCCGCGGCGTCGATGCCGTGGAACCGGTAGAGCGGCGCGTCACCGGCCGTGGCCGGGTCGCCGGACGGGGTCGGGGCGAAGCTCCAGTGCCCGCCGATGTCGGGGTTCGACGACGCCTCCAACCACAGCTCGACCGGGCCCGGCTCGGCGAGCACCTGTCGGCTGCGCGGGTGCAGGCCCTTCACGATGGTCCCGTCGGGCCGGTAGGCGGTGGCCTCCGCCTGGAAGCCGGGCTGTGCCGTGGTCCAGCCGAGCTCGACGGCGACCTCCGCCGTCACCCCGGGCTCGTTCTCCGGCACCTCGCCCGTGACGTGGAACCACGTGGTCCCCCAGGGGCGTCCCCACTCCTGGCCCCGCGCGACGGGCGTGAACTCCTGGGCGACGGCCGTCGCGAACGGCACGGGCTCCCCCGGCGCCGCCCAGGCCGTGACGGTCAGCGGCGTGCGGCGCCGGTAGACCGCGGGGGTGAGGCGTTCGCGGACGAAGCGCTCCAGGCGCATCTCCACCTGGGCCGAGTCGTCGTGCACGGGCGCTCCTTCGTGGCGGATCGGCTGGCGACCCACCCGCGGCGGGTTCGGGCCCGGCGTGGTCCGGCGGCCCGTCGATCACGCCGCCCAGCGTGCCACGGGCCGATCGTCGGATCAGCGTGTCCACGTCGTTGTGGACGATGTCGTCGATCGCGCTCGGCGATCGCGGCGGCGCAGGTCTTCACCGACCCACGGCACGCCACCATCGCCGGGGCCACCGTCGCGAGGGCCACCGTCCCGACCCGCGCCACGGGCCGCGGGCGAGTTCGACGGCCCGCTCTCCGTCGCCCGGCTCGCCACCTGCGTGCGCCTGCCCTGCCGCGCCACCGTCCGGCAGCTCATCGACCCCGACCGGCCGCCGTCGTCCCTCGCCGGGCAGCCGGCCGCGACCCTCCACGCACTCGTCCGCCCCTGAGCGAGCCGGCGCCGGCCACCGGGCGCTAGGATGGTCGGGAGATCCGATGTCCACTGCCCGCAGCGGTCGTCGCGACCACCTTCCCGTGTGCGGCCTGTTCGGCCCCGCGGCGGCGATCTCCCCCAGATCCCTGGGCCAGGTCGCATCACCACCGCACCACCGTGCGTGTCGGGCCGCCACAGCGGCCCCGATGCGCATCCAGGAGGAGGAGTACGTGGCTCGACGAGGCCAGCCCCAGTCGAGGGCTCGCCGCAGCGCCCCGCCGGACCGACGGCGCGGCGGCCGCGACCGCGGTGGCGACAGCGGCCCCGTGGACGTCATGTCGGTGATGGCGCGCGCCGTCCGGGAGGTCGAGTCGGCCCTGCGCAACAACCGGATGACGCAGTCGACCCGCACGAAGTTCCAGGTCGTGGCCCTGCTGCTGCGCGAGGAGCGCGCCCGGGTGCGCGCCGAGGCCGGCAGCGACCGCCGCCGCGACGAGCAGCTCAAGCGCCTCGACGGGATCGCCACCACGCTGGCGATGACCGCCGTCCGCGACCAGGGCCTCATGGCCATGCTCGACGACGACGCCGTCGTCTCCGACGAGGCGCGGGCCCTCAAGCGGGAGATGCTGCGCAGCGCCGGGCTCGAACCGGCCACCGAGCCGGAGGTCGAGGAGGCCCCGCCGGTCGAGCTCCCGGCCGCTCCCGCCAAGCCCCGCGTGGTGCCGCAGTCGGTGGTCTCGCGGCAGCTGGCCAACCCCTTCCTGGCCCCCGACTTCTCCGCGGCCCGGCCCAGCGCGCCCCGCCCGACGCCGCTGGCCGGCTGGGAGCTGCTCGGCCCGCTGCTCCGCTCGTTCGAGCGCGCCGGCACCGGTGCGTCGGCGTGCATGACGCTGCCCGCGCCGTCGTTCCAGCGGCCGCGGGGCGACCTGGAGCTGATGCCGCACCAGGCGCAGCTGGTGTCCGCGGCGGCCGCGGGCCACCGCACCTTCCTGCTCGCCGACGAGCCGGGCCTGGGCAAGACGGCCCAGTCGCTGCTGGCCGCGGAGGCCGCAGGGGCCTACCCGCTGCTGGTCGTCGTGCCCAACGTCGTCAAGACGAACTGGGTGCGCGAGGCCGGGCTGTGGACCCCGCGGCGCTCCGCCACCGTGATCCACGGCAACGGCGACTCGGTCGACGGCTTCGCCGACATCGTCGTCGTCAACTACGAGGTGCTCGACCGCCACGTCGGGTGGCTCGGCGACTTCGGCTTCCGCGGGATGGTCGTCGACGAGGCGCACTTCATCAAGAACAAGTCCTCCCAGCGCTCGCAGCACGTCCTGCAGCTCTCGCAGCGCATCCGGTCGTTCACCGCGCGGCCGCTGCTGATGGCGCTCACCGGCACGCCGCTGATCAACGACATCGAGGACTTCCTGGCCATCTGGCAGTTCCTCGGCTGGATCGACGACTCCAAGCCGCTCGTCGAGCTGATGGACGCCCTCACCGAGACGGGCCTGACCCCCGCCGACCCGGGCTTCTACGCCGCGGCCCGGCAGTGCGTCGTGGACATGGGCATCGTCCGCCGGCGCAAGATCGACGTGGCGGCCGACATCCCCGCGCGCCGCATCGCCGACCTCCCCGTCGAGCTGGACGGGGCGGCCGGCCGGTCGATCCGCGCGGCCGAGCGCGACCTCGCCCGCCGGATGGTGGCCCGCTACGAGACGGCGCTGGAGAACCGGCGTTCGGGTGCGGTCGTCGAGGGCATCGACCACGATCTCGTGCGCCAGGTGGCCCGGTGGGAGCAGAAGGACGCGGCCGAGGCCAAGTCCGGCGACAACGTGTTCACCATGATGCGGAAGATCGGCCAGGCCAAGGCCGGCCTCGCCGCCGACTACGCCGCCCAGCTCGCCCGCAGCGCGGGCAAGGTGGTGTTCTTCGCCAAGCACGTCGACGTGATGGACACCGCGGAGGAGACGTTCACGGCTGCGGGCGTGCGGTTCTCGTCGATCCGCGGCGACCAGACGTCCACGGTGCGGCAGCGCAACATCGACGCCTTCGTCAAGGACCCGGACGTCGCCGTCGCGGTCTGCTCGCTGACCGCGGCCGGCGTCGGCATCAACCTGCAGGTCGCCTCCAACATCGTGCTCGCGGAGCTGTCCTGGACGGCGGCGGAGCAGACCCAGGCCATCGACCGCAGCCACCGCATCGGCCAGACCGAGCCCGTCACCGCCTGGCGCATCATCGCCGCGCAGACGATCGACGCCCGGATCGCCGGGCTGATCGACAGCAAGGCGGGCCTGGCCGCCCAGGCCCTCGACGGCTCGGAGGACGAGATGGGCTCGTCGGCCGACATCCAGCTCGAGGCGCTGGTCGCCCTGCTCACCGACGAACTGTCAGGAGCCTGAGCGGTAGGGTCGGTTCTCGTGATCACCATCATCGCGACACTCACGTTCAAGCCCGGCACGGGCGCGCAGTTCGCGGCCGGTTTCCCGGCCACCGCCGCGCGGGTGCTCGCAGCCGAGCCGGGCACGCTGCTCTACAAGCTCGTCAGCCTCCGGGACCGGCCCGACACGTACCGGGTGGTGGAGTTCTACGAGTCGCAGGACGCCGTCGACGTCCACATGGCGAACCTGCGCGCGACCCCCAGCACGCTCGGCGACCTGCTCGCCGAGCGGCCGGTGATCGAGCTCCACGACGACGTCAGCTGACACCGATCGCGGCGGCCGGTCCCGATCCGCTCCAACCGATCGAACGGAGGCGACGTCGGCGGCCTCCCACCCGCCAGCCGCGTGCACACCCTGTCTGGGCAGTACAGCTAGTTCTCGCCCTTGATGACGAAGAAGGTGCCGCGGATGGTTCCGGCCAGCTTCGACTTCTGGGTCGCGAACTTGAACTTCGACGCGAGCTCCTCGGGCACCGGCATCCCGTCCGAGAGCTTGAACCCGACCGCCCGCTTCTTCCCGTCCTCGATGCCGTACATGACATTGATCGAGAGTCCCGACTCGTAGAACACGTACGCGAACCGGGTGCCGTCGGCGACGAAGGACGTGGCCTCGAGCGGACGGGCGGCGATGACGATGTCGCGTTCGGCGAGGATGCGGTGGACCCAGCCGACGGTGTCCGCGGCGTCGCTCGCGGCGTCGACGGTGAAGACGTGGTCGTACTTGTTCTTGAGGTAGCGGGCCTCGTTGGCGCGCAGGCCGGCCAGCGCATCGGCGACCGGGGACGACTCCAGCCCCGCCGTCGAGACGGTGTGGAAATCGACGACCTGCGACACGGGTGCCTCCGACGCTCCGACGATGGGGGCGTCACCGTACCGCCGTCGTGGTTCTGCACGCCCTGAACGACTGGGGCGTCCGACCTGAGCCTCGCCTGCGCGCCTCGGCATCGGCACCGCGCCCACCACCGACCCGCCGATAATGCTGATCCCGGTGGTCGCTCCCGCCGCGTTCAGGCCGGGTCGGTGGTGAGCACCTCCACCGGGGCGAGCGGCACGATGCCCTCGGTCTTCGCCGCGAGAGCGGGGTCGACGGTGACGAGCGCGTGGGCCTGGAGCCGGGTGACGGCGAGTGCCGCAGCGCCTGCTCCTCGGTGAGGTCGCCGCGCCGCACCCGCTCGAACAGCAGCGGCCGGCCCCCCTGGGAGCGGTGCGCAGACCGGCGCGGAGACGACGGACCGGACCGACGACGCCGGTCAGGTCGTCGGCGGGGTCGACGGGAGCGAGCAGGCGCACCACCACCGGGTGGATGCGCTCGACGGCGCCGGCGTGGTCGCGGATGGCCGGAGTGGTTCGCTACGCCATGTCCAGGGACGCCGACCCCGGCACCAGACCGCGGGACAGCCGTCGCAGCAGGTCGTCGAGCTGGTCGGTGTCGGGACCCAGGATCTCGCGGAACTCGTCCTGCACCTCGGCGACGGCGGCGTTCCACCCGGTGAGCGCCTGCCGCCCGCGGGGTGAGGCGGCGATCAGCACGCGCCTGCGGTCCTGCTCGTCGGCGTGCCGCAGGACCAGGTTCGCTGCGACCATCCGGTCGACGAGCTTGCTCAGTTTGGGGGCCAGCAACAGGGCGTGGTCGGCCACGACGTTCATGGGGCTGCCGCCCTGCTCGACGAGGAGCGACAGGATCCGCCACTGGTCGATGCCCGAACCGTGGGCCTTGAGCGCGTCGTCGAGCCTCTGGGTGACGGCACGTTCCACCATGGAGAGCAGCCGAAGGGACTCGTCACCGGCCAGCGGGGACCGGTCCGTTCGTGCTGCCATCGGCGAATGGTATCCCTACGATTGGAGTAGCACGATCGCAGCTGTGGGTGGCTAGCCTGGCCGCATGGCCCCGCCTGCGGCGTCCCACCTCACGGTGCCGCATGCGCGCACCCGGGACGTGCTCAACATGGCGCTCGTCATCCCCCTGCACGGGCCGGCGGGCATCTTCGGCCCCTCCTGCGAGAGCTGCGCCGAACTCGCCGTGGAGGAGATCAACAGCGAGGGGGGCGTGCTGGGCCGCGAGCTGCGCCTCGTACCCGTCGACGGCGGGTGCCCGCCGGCGGAGATCGCCCGGGAGATCGACGGGCTGATCGGCGTCGGCGCGATCGAGGCCGTGACGGGCTGGCACATCTCCGCCGTGCGCGAGGTCGTCGCGCCCGTGATCGGCGGGCGGGTGCCGTACGCGTACACGGCGCTCTACGAGGGCGGCGAACGCGGTCCCGGCGTGTTCATGACCGGCGAGACACCCGACCAGCAGCTGGGCCCGGCCCTCGACTGGTTCGCCGAGTCGGCGGGCGTCCGGCGCTGGACGATCGTCGGTGACGACTACGTGTGGCCGCGCAGCTCCGCCCGGGCGGCGCGGCGGTACCTGCGCCAGATCGGTGGCACGGTGTGCGACGAGATGTACGTGCCGCTGGGCACCACCGACTTCTCGGATGCGCTGCGCAGGGTGGAGGCGAGCGCCTGCGACGCGGTGCTGATGCTGCTGATCGGCCAGGACGCGGTCGAGTTCAACCGGGCCTTCAGCGGGTGGGGCCTGGACCGGGACGTCCTGCGCTTCAGCTCGCTGATCGACGAGAACGTCCTGCTCGCCTCCGGCGCCGACAACACCCGCGGGCTGATGACCTCCGCGGGGTACTTCGAGGATCTCGCCACGGCCGCCGGGCTCGACTTCGCCGCCACCTACTTCCGCCGGTTCGGCCCCGACGCGCCCGTGCTCAACAGCCTGGGCGAGTCCTGCTACGAGGGCGTGCGGCTGCTCACCGAGCTCATGCGCCGCGCCGCCTCGTCGCAGGTCCGGCCGATGATGTCGGTGTCCGAGGGGCTGTCCTACGAGACCCCCCGCGGCACCGTCGAGCTGCGTGACCGGCACCTGCGACAGGCCGTGTTCCTCGCGGTCGCCGACGGCGTGTCCTGGGACGTCATCCAGCGGCTCTGACGCGCGTCCGAGCCCGTTGACACCGTCACGCCCCCAGAGTACTTTCCGTGGAAATTGTTTCTGAGGATGGCGACAAGCACCCGGAGGGCTGGGACCATGGCGAGATACGGGTATCGCTGCACCATCGACGGCCCCCTCGAGATCACGCTGCCGATCGGCACCGCCCCGGCCACCGTGGCGTGTCCGTCCTGCGGTGAGACCTCCGCACGCGTCTTCAGCGCGCCCATGCTCGGGCTCGCCGACCGCGGGCGCATGGCCGTGATCGACCACTGCGAGACGAGCCGGGACGCACCGGACGTCGTCTCCGCCCCGGCGGGCACCCCGCGCCGGAGCACGCCTACGGCGCCGCCGAACCCGGCCTTCGCCCGCCTTCCCCGCCCCTGATCCGAACCCCGCGACCGCCCCGGGCATCCGTCCCGGTGGCGGCGGTTCGTGCACGGCAGTGGGTGGACGCCGGCCCGGCGTCCACCGTCACCGCTCGATGGAGGAGTCACGCATGCCCGAAGTCGTGTTCCCACTGGACTCGATGAAGAAGTTCACCGAGCAGCGCATCGTCGGCCACAACCGGTGGCACCCCGACATCCCGGCGCTCGTTCAGGTCAAGCCGGGCGACACGTTCCGGGTCGACTGCCGCGAGTGGTTCGACGGCGCCATCCACAACGACGACTCCGCCGACGACATCCTGCACGCCCCGCTGGCCGGGGTGCACGTGCTGTCGGGCCCGATCGCCGTCCAGGGGGCGGAGCCCGGTGACCTGCTCATCGTCGACATCCTCGACGTCGGCCCGATCCCCCAGGAGGACACCGGCCCGCTGGCCGGCCAGGGCTGGGGCTACACGGGCGTCTTCGCCACCGGCAACGGCGGCGGCTTCCTCACCGAGCAGTTCCCGGACGCCTACAAGGTGATCTGGGACTTCCAGGGCGGAAAGGCGACCTCCCGGCACGTTCCCGGGGTGTCGTTCACCGGCATCGTGCACCCGGGCCTGATGGGCACCGCCCCGTCGGCCGAGCTGCTCCGGACATGGAACGCCCGCGAGGGTGCCCTGATCGCCACCGACCCGAACCGGGTGCCCCCGCTCGCCCTGCCGCCGCTGCCCGACTCGGCGATCCTGGGCAACCTGCGCGGTGACGAGTTCGACCGCGTCGCCGGCGAGGCCGCCCGCACCGCGCCGCCCCGGGAGAACGGCGGCAACCAGGACATCAAGAACCTCACCAAGGGCTCCCGCGTGTTCTACCCGGTGTTCGTCAAGGACGCGAAGCTCTCCATGGGCGACCTGCACTTCTCCCAGGGCGACGGCGAGATCACCTTCTGCGGCGCCATCGAGATGGGCGGGTTCATGGACCTGCACGTCGATCTGATCAAGGGCGGCATGGCCACCTACGGCGTCAGCGAGAACGCGATCTTCATGCCGGGCAACGTCGACCCGCGCTACGACCAGTGGCTCGCGTTCTCCGGCACCTCGGTGACCCTCGACGGCGAGCAGCGCTACCTCGACTCGCACCTGTCCTACCAGCGGGCGTGCCTGCACGCGATCGACTATCTGCAGAAGTTCGGCTACAGCGACATCCAGGCCTACATGATCCTCGGCGCCGCGCCGATCGAGGGCCGCCTGTCCGGGGTCGTCGACATCCCGAACTCCTGCTCCACGGTCTACATCCCGACCGCCATCTTCGACATCGACGTGCGGCCCGGCAAGAACGGGCCCGCACAGATCGACCCGGGCATGGGTGTGCCGAAGGCCACCGCCTGACGGTCCGGCCCACCGGACGCGGGGGCCCGGCCTGCCCGGGCCCCCGCGTCCTCCCCTTCTCTGAGAGGTGCATCCATGGGATCCGTGGGACTGCTGTTCGTCGGAGCCGTGCTGTTCATCAACGGCGCCATGCTGCTGGGCTGGGTCGACGGGAAGTCGGCGGCGCCGATGAACTTCTTCGTCGGCACCCTGCAGATCATCACCCCCACCTACCTGATCTTCACCGCCAACGGCGATGCCGACACCATCCTGTCCGCGGCCGGGCTCTACCTGTTCGCGTTCACCTACCTCTACGTCGGGCTCAACCTCAGCTTCAACCTCGACAGCACCGGCCTGGGCTTCTTCTGCCTGTTCGTGTTCGTCTCCGCGCTCGTCTACTCCGGACTCAACTTCGTCCACTTCGGCGACCCCGGGTTCGGGGTGATCTGGCTGTACTGGGCGTTCCTGTGGCTGCTGTTCTTCCTGGTGCTCGGGCTCAAGCGCGAGGGGCTCAGCCGCTACACCGGCGCGGTCTGCGCCATCCAGGGCTGGGTCACCGCATGGGTCCCGGCGTTCCTGCTGCTCACCGGCAACTACGTCGCGAACAGCACCGCGATCGCCATCGCGCTCGCGATCATCGCCGTCGTCGTCTTCGGCGGCCTCTACGTCACGATGGGACGGCGCAGCACACCCGTCGCCCCGGCCGTTCCGACCGGCGGCGGCCCGGTCGCCGCGTGAAACCGGGGCCCCGCGCCTCCCGGTCACCGCCCGGCGGTCCCGCTCGGCGCGTATCCGTGGCGGTCGGGGTCCCGGCGGTGCGCGCGGCGCAGCAGCGTGCTGGTCCACGGGGGTGGGTTCTCGGTGGCGCACCACCGGGCCCGGGATGGCGGCCGGGTCGGCGGCAGAGATCGGACCCGGCTCGGTGGCGGTGGCCGTCAGCGGCCCGTGCCCGCGGTGGCCGTCAGCGGCCCGTGCCCGCGGTGGCCGCGGCGTCGGCGGAGCCGCGGTGACGGCAGCCGCCGGAGGTCCCGTGGCCCCCGGGCCGGCGGTCAGACCGCCGGGAACAGACCGAACGCGCCGGAACCCGGTTGCGGCCACTCCGCCGCGCTCTCGATGCGGGCCTCGGGCGGGGGCAGCACCACGGTGTCGTGGGTGTCGCCGAACCAGCGCACCCGGTAGTGCACCGGGCCGGGCCCGCGCAGCACCGCGACGATGCGGCCCCACCTCCACATCCGCTCGAAGGGTGGCCCCGGCACCACCAGCCAGTCACCGACCGGCGGTTCCCCGTGCGGCACGTCCTGCTCGTCGTCCATGACCTCCAGGGTGGCCCGGACCCACGGTCGCCGTCACCGCCGGAAGGCTCGCCCGTGCGGCCCGATGGACCCGGACCGGCGGGACCTACGGCGCCGGCGGCCGGGTGAGGACCCGGTCCGTAGGGACCGGGACGGGGGGACCTCGGACCCTGGCGGGCGCCGCGCCGGCGACCGATCCTCGGTCCATGACCCGAAGAGCCGCCCGCCCCGACGACGAGCTCCGCGCCGCGGTGGCCGACGCGATCGGCGACACCGTCGGCGTGCACCCCGCGCACCTCGGGGTGTCCGCGACCGACGGCACCGTCACGCTCTCGGGCGAGGTGGCAACCCACCCCGAGCGGATGCTCGCCGAGCGCACCGCGCTGCACACACCCGGCGTCGAGGCCGTCGCCAACGAGGTGACCGTGCGCAGCCGGGGCGCGACGCCGTCGACCACCCGGATCGCCCGCGAGGTCGCCGCCGCACTTCGCGACGTCGACGGCGTGCCACCGGGTGCGGTGGCGGTGGCCGTCCACCACCGGTCGGTGATCCTCACCGGGACGCTGGCGGAGCAGCCCCTTCGGGCCGCGGTCGAGTACGCCGTCCGACGGGTACCGGGCGTGGTCGGCATCCAGAACCTGATCCGGACCCGGAGATGACGCGAGAGGAGCAGGACATGGACAGCACCACCCGCGCCGCGGGACCGGAGCTCGTGGTCGGCGTCGACGGCACCGCCACCGCGCTCAACGCCGTCGCATGGGCGGCGGTCGAGGCCCGGTTGCGGGGGCGCCCGCTGCGGATCCTGCACGCCGCGCCCTACGCGACGCCGCCCGGCCGGGCCGGCCGGCACCGGGCCGAGGCGATCCTCGCCCACGCCTTCACCGTGGCGCACCGCACCGAACCGGACCTCGCCGTACGCACCGAACTGGTCGTCGAGCAGCAGCCCGCAGCGGCTCTGCTGGCGGCGGCCGAGGACGCGGAGCTGCTCGTCGTCGGCATGGCGGGCGGCCGGCTCGACGAGGTGGTGCTCGGGTCCGTCGCCGTGGCCGTCAGCGGCCGGGCCTCCTGCGCGGTGGCCGTCGTGCGCGGGCACCGCTACGGCCCCGAGACGGGGAAACCGGTGCTGGTCGGTGTGGCCGCCGCCGACGACAACGGCTCCGCCGACGACATCGACGCCGCGGCGCTGTCCGCCGCCTTCGCCGCCGCGCACCGCCACGGTGCGGGCCTCGTCGTGCTGCACGTCCACCTCCTCCCCGAGGACGGCCCCGACCGCCGGCAGCTGGAGCGCCGGATCGCCCCGTGGCGCACCCGGCACCCCCGCGTCCCGGTGGAGATCCGGATCGTGCCCGGACACCCCGCCGAGCAGCTCGTGCTCGCCACGTCCGGGGCGCGGCTCGTCGTCGTGTCGACCCGCGGCCGCGGCCCCGTCGTGCGCGCCCTGCTCGGCTCCTGCAGCCGTGCGCTGGTCAAGCACAGCGACTGCCCGGTCGAGGTCGTGCCGCGCACCACGGCCCCGCCGGGGGACGAGCTCGTCGCCGTCCCCGCGTCGGCGACCGACCCGCACGACCGCTCACAGCTGTGGTGACGGCGCCGGTCGCCGTGCACGAGACCCACGTCGGGATCGTCGTGCTGGTCGGCGACCGCGCCTACAAGATGAAGAAGCCGGTGCGCACCGGCTTCCTCGACTTCGGCACCCCGGAGCTGCGCGGCGCGGCGTGCCGTCGCGAGGTGGATCTCAACCGGCGGCTCGCGCCCGATGTGTACCTGGGTGTCAGCGACGTCCTGGAACCCGACGGCAGCGCGGTCGCCGACCATCTCGTCGTCATGCGGCGGATGCCGGCCGACCGCTGCCTCGCCACGCTGGTCACGACCGGCGCGCCCGTCGAGCGGCACCTGCGGGGGATCGCCCGCGTGGTCGCCGCCTTCCACGCCCGGGCCGACCGCAGCGTCGCCATCTCGGCCGACGGTGGGCCCGACGCCCTGCGCCGGCGGTGGTCGGCGAACCTCGCCGAGCTGGCGCCGTTCAGCGGGACCGTCCTCGACCGGGACCTCGTCGCGGCACTCGACCGGCTGGCCACCCGCTTCCTCGACGGCCGCGAGCCGCTGCTGCGCGACCGGCAGGACCTGGGCCACATCGTCGACGGGCACGGCGACCTCACCGCCGCCGACGTGTTCTGCCTCGACGACGGCCCCCGTGTGCTGGACTGCCTCGAGTTCGACGACCACCTCCGCCACGTCGACGTCCTCGACGACGCGGCGTTCCTCGCCATGGACCTCGAACGCCTGGGCCGCCCCGACCTCGCGGAGTCCTTCCTGGACGCCTGGGCCGAGTTCTCCGGCGACCACGCCCCACCCGCGCTGCGTCACCACTACGTCGCCTACCGGGCGGTCGTGCGGGCGAAGGTCGCCTGTCTGCGCCACCAGCAGGGCGACCCGTCGGCCGCCGCCGACGCGGTCGACCACGCCACGCTCGGACTGCGGCACCTGGAACGGGGCGCGGTGCGACTCGCGCTGGTGGGCGGGCTGCCCGGCACCGGCAAGACCACCATCGGCGGGGCGCTCGCCGACCGGTTCGGCGCGGTACTGCTGTCCAGCGACCGGATTCGCAAGGAGCTCGCCGGCATCGACCCCGACCACCCGGCGCCCGCCGCGTACGGGGAGGGCCTCTACACCGGGCAACAACGGTCGGCCACGTACCGCGAGCTGCTGCGCCGCGCCGGTGTGCTGCTCGCGCGCGGCGAGTCCGTCGTGCTGGACGCGTCGTGGACGTCGCGGGAGCACCGCGACGCTGCCGCGGAGCTCGCGCAGCGGACCGGCAGCGACCTCGTCGCCCTCCGCTGCGTGACGACCGCGGCGACCGCGGCCGCCCGGATCGCCGGCCGCCCGCGCGGCATGTCCGACGCGACGGCCGCCGTCGCGGTGGCGATGGCGGCGGACACCGACCCCTGGCCGGAGGCGACGCCCGTGCGGACGGACGGGTCACAGGACCCGCACGAGGCCGCCGCGGCGGCCTGGCACGCAGGCCCCCTGCGCTGACCCGGATCAGGCGAGGTCACGCCGCCGCAGTGCGGCCAGACCCGCGACGGTCAGGCCGGCGGCGACGGCGGTCAACCAGACCAGGGGGACGACCGAGAAGGCGCCGCCGGGCAGGTGCGGGACGTGCGTGAACGGGGAGAGGTCGAGCACCCACTGCCGCAGCCGCAGCAACGGCCCGAGCTCGGCCACCAGCACGGCCCCGGCGAGCAGCACCCACACCGCGGGCGCCGCCCGTGGCGCGAACCCGACGAGGGCGAGGGCCACGGCGGCGAGCACCCACACCGCCGGGACCTGCACGAGCGCCGCCCCGACGAACCGGGGCACCCCGGCCCACGCCCGCCCGGCCCGCGCACCGTCGGCCACGCCCACCGCCGCCCCGGCCACGGCCATCAGCAGCGCCGATCCTGCGGCGGCGACCAGGACGTGCCCGCCCGCCCAGCGGATCCGGCCCACCGGCCCGGACAGCACGGCCTCGGCGCGACCGGCCTCCTCCTCGCCGTGCAGCCGCAGGACCGACGCCACCGCGAATCCGGCCGCGAGCAGGCCCAGCACACCCAGGTCGGTGGCGACGACGGCGTCGGTGAGCGCCTGTCGGCCCCCGAGCTGCCGGATGACGTCCTGCAGCGCCGGGTTGTCCAGCAGCCCGGCCACGGTGGGGGTGAGACTGCCCAGCAGCGCCGCGACCAGCACGAACCCGGCCGTCCACGCCGCGAACGGACCGCGCTGCAACCGCCAGGCGAGGGCGAGCGGGCTGCGCAGGTCCGGCCCGGTGGCGGGCCCCGGGCGTTCGACGAGGATCCCCGTGCCGAGGTCGCGGGAGGCGTCGAGGCGGTCGGCGAGCACGCCCAGCACGAGCGCCGAGGCGAGCGGGAGGGACAGCAGCCACCAGCGCTCCCCCGCGTAGGCGCGCACCAGCTGGGCCCAGCCCAGCGGTGAGAGCCACGTCAGCCAGGCGGGCCCGGAGGCGTCGCCCGCGGCGCGGAGCAGGAAGGCCACCAGCAGTGCCGCGACGGTGAGCCCACGCGCCGTGCGGGCACTGCGGGTGAGCTGCGCGGCCACCGCGCCGACGCCCGCGAACACCACGCCGCACCCGGCCCACGCGGCCCCGAAGGCCAGCGATCCGGCCACCGGAAGGCCCGACGCCGCCAGCGCCACCGCGCTCAGCACCCCGACGACCAGGGCCGTGCCGACACCGACCAGGCCCGCGACGGCCAGCGGCACCCCCCTCCCCAGTCCCGTCGAGCCGAGAAGCTCGAGCCGTCCCACCTCCTCCTCGGTGCGGGTGTGCCGGATCACGGTGAAGCCGGTCAGCACGGCGAGCAGGGCCGCACCGGAACCGGCGGGCTTCCAGATCGCCAGCGCGCCCACGGACGTCGGGTCGTAGATCGGGCCGTAGAGCGCCAACAGGGACGGCGTGCCGTTCACCGCCAGCGCCGTCGCGGCCACCGAGGCCCCCGTCGGGTACAACGCCACCACCGACGCCGCCGAGGACGCGGCGACGACCACGAACACGATGATCCACGCCGGGAGCAGGACGCGGTCCCGGCGCAATGCCAGTGCCAGCAGGGCCCGGGTGCCGGTCACGGGACGGCCGCCGGTGGTGCGGGGCGCGCGTAGTGGCGGAGGAAGAGCTCCTCCAGGGTCGGCGGCCGGCTGACCAGGCTCGTGATCCCGGCGTCCGCCAACGCCCGGACCAGGCCGTCGAGGGCGCCCGCGTCGACGTCGCAGCGGATGTGGTGCCCGGTGACCTCGACGCCGTGCACGCCGGGCAGCACGGAGAGGTCGGGCGGGTCGCCGGCCAGCTCGGCGACCACCTCGGTGCGGGTGAGGTGCCGCAGCCCGGCCAGCGTCCCGGACTCGACGGTGCGCCCCGCGGAGATGATGCTGACCCGGTCGCACAGCGCCTCCACCTCCGAGAGGATGTGGCTCGACAGCACCACGGTGCGCCCGGCCCGGCGATGCTGCCCGATGCAGCGCCGGAACTCCTCCTCCATCAGCGGGTCCAGGCCGGCGGTGGGCTCGTCGAGCAGCAGCAGATCCACCTCCGAGGCCAGCGCTGCGACCAGTGCCACCTTCTGCCGGTTGCCCCGGGAGTAGGAGCGGCACCGCTGGGTGGGGTCGAGGTCGAAACGGTCGAGCAGCTCGGTCCGGCGCCGGGGGTGCAGGCCGCCGCGCAGCCGGCCGAGCAGGTCGATCACCTCGCCGCCGGTCAGGTTCGGCCACAGCGCGACCTCGCCCGGCACGTAGGCCAGCCGCCGGTGCAGGGTGACCGCGTCACGCCACGGGTCGCCGTCGAGCAGACGCACCGTGCCGGCGTCGGCCCGGAGCAGCCCGAGCAGGATCCGCAGCGTGGTGGTCTTGCCGGAACCGTTCGGCCCCAGGAAGCCGTGCACCTCACCGGTGGCGACCTCCAGGTCCAACCCGTCCAGCGCCCGGATCCGGCCGAAGGACTTCACCAGCCCGGAGACGACGATCGCCGGGGTCATGTCGGGAGCGCCGCTCGCGGGCACCGCAGTTGCGCGTCCGGAGGAGGAACCACGATCGTCTCGTGCTCGTCGTCGAGCCAGCGCACCCGGAACGGTGGGGTCCCGTCGGGATGCAGCAGGGCCACGACCCGACCGCGCCGGCCGGTCGCACGGCCGGGTTCGGGCGGGACGATCAGCCAGTCCCCCACGTGTGCATGCACGATCATCGCCACTCCTTCTCGATCGTCCGGGGCCCGCGACGGTTCATCCGGCGCCTCCGCTCCACCGCGGCCCTACCCGCTCCCACTCCCGCTGCCAGGCGTCGGCGTTGCGGATGTCGATCAGTCGTCGCCCGCCCGCCCAGAGCAGGCCCAGCAGACCGCCGATGCCCGCGAGCAGACCCAGCCCGCACGCCACACCCAGGAACGCCGCGTCGACCGGCCCTGCCGGGGCGTGCACGACCGCGCCGCCGCGATCGGTCCAGATACGCACGGTCGACCCCGCAGCGCTGCCCGGGTCGGCCGGGACGGGCCCGGTGCGGGCTCCACCGTCCGGTCCGACCCAGCGGGCGGCCACGTACACCGGTCCGGTCGCTCCGGCCCCCTCCCCGATCAGGACGGGGGCGTCCACGAGCAGCACCGCGTCGACCCGCGTACGGGTGGCGGCCTCGAGCCGGCCCCGGTCGAGCGCGCCGGCGTCGACGCCCCAGCCGACGAGCACGGCGACGAGGACCCCGATCAGCCCGCACACCATCAGGAGCCACACCACGACGTCCTCGACGACGTCGGTGCGCCTCCGCGGCAGCCGGTCACCCGACCGCATTCCTCCCCGCACGACACCCATGTCCGCACCTCACCTCCCGGTCGTCCGCCAGCATCCGGACGGCCGCCGGCCACGACCAGCACCGGATGACACCCCGCGCGCGGACCGATGGTCCCGACCGCGTGGGACCGACGGGGCTGGCGACCCGGTGGCCGGGACCTTCGCCCGCCCGCGGCGGGACCTGCGCCGGTGCCGACCCCGACGGACCCGCGCCACCGTGGGGAACGGCCACACCCGTGGCCCTTCCGACCGGAGGTCACGCCATGGACCAGCGCAGCGATCGCATCGTCGTCGGGCTCGACGACTCGGACGGAGGCCGGGCCGCGTTGCGGTTCGCACTCCGGGACGCGGCCCGGCGGGACGCCTCCGTCGAGGTCGTCGCGGCGTTCGAGCCGCCGGAGCACTGGGCGGCCACGTTCGGCGGCCTGGCCGCCCGCCCGGTGGCCGGCATCGACGACGTCCGGATCGCCGTCCGCGAGCACGCCGTCCGTGTCGTCGACGAGGTGTGCCGGCAGGTGGGCTCGAACGGTCCGGCCGTCGCGGTGTCGGCGGTGGCCGGGGCCGCAGGCGAGGTGCTGGTGAACGCCGCCCGCGAGGCCGACCTGCTCGTCGTCGGGACGCGGGGGCACCGCGGGCTCGCGAGCGCGGTGCTGGGCTCGGTGAGCCTGCACTGCGTGCTGCACGCCCCCTGCCCGGTCACCGTCGTACGCCCCGATCGGGCCGCGGACGACCATGACCATTCCTCTGGGCAGCCGGGTAACGCGGCCGTCGAACACACGGCGGTATGGGGCTAGGTGTACTGCCCACGGAAGTTGAGTACGACACGGAGGTTGAGTACGACACGGTGGGGATGATCTTGAGGTGAGGGAGGACCTCCGGGTCCGGTGTGGATAGCGATCTGCGCCACCGGGCCGTCCCGGGCCGCCTGCACCTACTTCGGCAGGCCGGTCCCGGACCCCGCCTGAGCGGGCCCGACGGCACGGCGGGTCCGGTCGGACGGCCCTGCCGGAACCGGCCGCACCCACCGATGCTGGACGGCACCGATCCAGGAGGACCGTCATGCGCCCCTACTCCCGCGGCCTCGCCGTCGCGTCCCTGCTCACCGTGCTCGCGACCGGGTGCGGCCGGGCCGGTGACACGGCCGGGCCGGTGACGTCGAGCGCGACAGCACCGTCCGCCACCCCGTCCGCCACCCCGTCCGCCACCCCGTCCGTCACCCCGTCCGTCACCCCGTCGGCGACCCCGTCCGCTGCGCCGGCGCCGGCCGAGTTCGCGTACCAGCCGCTGTGGCCCTTCACCGACACGGCAGGGGTGCGCGCCTGGCAGGATGCGTACCGCACAGGGGGCCACCAGCCCTGGCATCTCGACGCCGGCATGACCGCGCTGTCGTTCGCGGGCAGCTACCTGGGCTTCACCGGGATCGACCGGGTCGTCGGCACGCCGACCGGGTCCGGGAACGAGACCTGGGTCGCCGTCGGTCTCGCGCTGCCCGACGGCCGCGACAGCACGGCCGCCGTCGTGCACCTGGCCCGCTGGGGCACCGGGACCGACGCGCCGTGGGAGGTGGCCGGGACGCGCGACACGACCCTGACCCTCGACACCCCGCGCTACGGCTCGACGGCCACGTCCCCGCTGACCGTCGGCGGACTCGTGTCCGGCGTCGACGAGAGCCTCCGCGTCCGCGTGGTCGGACCGGCCGGACCGGTCGGCGAGACCTGCTGCCTGCCGGCCGGGGGCGAGCGCACCCGGTGGTCGACGACGCTCAGGCCGGCTGCCGCGCACGGCACCCTGACCGTGGTCGTCTCGACCGGCGGCCACGTCGCCGAGAGGTCGAGCGCTTCGCCGTGACCGGGATCTCCGCGCCGTGACGAGCTCCGGGCCGTGACGAACTCCGGGCCGTGACGAACTCCGGGCCGTGACGAGCTCCGGGCCGTGACGGGCTCCGCCCCGATCAGCACCCCGGCACCGGTCCGGGCCGCCGGCGGGCGAGCCGGGCGGCCAGTTCGCCGACCCACCGCCGGGCCCGCTCCACCTCGCCGTCGACCAGGGGCCCCGGGTGCCCGTCACCCGGAACCCGACGACTCCGACGACTCCGACGACTCCGACGACTCCGACGACTCCGACGACTCCGACGACTCCGACGACTCCGACAAGACAACTCCGCGGCACCGGGTGCGACCAGGGAACGGCGGCCCTCCGGCCCTGCCCCGCGCGCTCAGTAGAAGGGGGCCACCCGGGCGTCGGCGAGCCGCTCGTCGACGCGGTGGCTGAGCCGGTCGTGCACCCCGACCACCCCCTCCAGACCCGTCACGGCCTGCACGGCCGCCACCGTGTCGGCCCGGGTGTCCAGCTCCCCGGTCAGGGTGACGACACCCTCGGCCACCGAGACCGCGACCCGGGCCGGGTCCACCAGCAGCGTCCGGCCGAGCACCTCCTCGACGACCTCGTCGCGGATCGCCGCGTCGTCGCGCAGGAACACCGTCAGCAGGTCCGACCGGCTGACCACCCCGACGATGCGGTCCCCGTCGTCGAGGACCGGCATCCAGCTCAGCCGGTGCTCCCGCATCGTGCGCGCGGCCGCCGCCACCGTGACGTCCGCGCGCACGCTGTGGACCGGCGTGGTCATCAGCGCCGCCGCCGTCGCCGCTCCGGCCTTCCCGACCGGCCCGGGGTACCGGATGTGCCGCGGCCGCCACCGGTGCCCACTCTCCTGGGGCGCTCCCCGCTCGGCGGTGACGAGCAGGTCGGCCTCCGACACCACCCCCAGCAGCCGCCCGTCGCCGTCCTGGACCGGGACGGCCCGGACCGCGGCCGTGTAGAGCAGCGCGGCGACCTCGGCGAACGACGCGTCCGGCCCGACCGCGACGGCCGGGGTGCTCATCACGTCCGCGACGGTCGAGCACCGCACCCCGCTCACGCCGTCCCCGCAGCGGCGAGGGGCTCAGCCTGCCCGGCAACGGCCCGCTCGGCAGCGGTCTCCCGCTCCCGCGGTGGCCGGACGATCGTCACCGGACACGGCGCGTGCAGCGCGCAGTGCAGGCCGACCGACCCGAGCACGGCGCTGCGCAGGGCCCCGCGCCCGCGGTGGCCGAGCACCAGGACGTCCGCGCCGTCCGCGGCGTCGAGGAGGACCTCGGCGGCCCCTCCGGCGCGCGCCTCGACCGTGACCTCCACCCGACGCGCTGCCACGGGTCGCGCCGCGGCGACCTCGTCGACCGTCGCCTGGACGGCGGCACGGACCCCCTCGACGATCTCCGCCACCGGCGGCGGGGCCGTCAGGCCGTAGGCCGTCGCCCAGTACTCGGGCAGCTGTGCGGCCGCCACGACCCGCAGCCGCGCGCCGCGCCGCGCCGCGTCGTCGAACGCGTACTCCAGTGCGACGCGCGACCCGGGCGAACCGTCCGCCCCGACCACGACCGTCCCGATGCCCTCGGCGTCCATCCGTCCTCCTCAGTGCCGGTACCCGCCCGGGACGAACCGTCCCGGCCGTGCCCACGCTCGTCCGGCCCGCGGCCGGGCACCACGGTCCGACGGCCCTGCTCCTGCGGTCCGTGGTCCCGCGTGGCCGTCATGCCGGGGTGCGCGGCCCGGGGGCCACCACCACCGGACACGGCGCGAACTCGACGAGCCCGCGGGTGGTCGAGCCCAGCCGTACGCCGGCGGCCGGGACGTGGCCGCGCCGCGCCACCACCACCATGCGCGCGGTGCCGGCCAGGTCCAGCAGAGCCCGCAGAGCGGTGTCCGCCACGATCCGTCGCTCGACCGGCAGGCCGGGCACGACGCGTTGGAGCTGCTCCTCGAGGCCGAGGTCGGCCCGGCCGCCGGCGGTGTCGGAGCGGGCGTGCACGACGACCAGCCCGGCGCCGAGCCCGGCTGCGAGCTCCCCGGCCAGATGCAGCGCCGGATCCGAGTCGGGGGTGCCGCCCACGCCCACCAGCACCGGCCCGCGGCGCGGCGGCGGCATCCCCTCGTCGGTCCCGCGCACCACCGCGACCGGGCATCCGGCCCGCGCCGCCAGACCCGGTGCCGTCGACCCGACCAGCATCCCGACGGGTGCGTCGCGCCCGAAGCTCCCCACCACGACCATCGCGGCCCGGTGCGAGCGGGTGAGCAGCACGTCGAACGGGGTGCCGCACGCCACCTCGGCCGTGACCCGGGCGGCGCCGGCCCGCTCGGCGGCGTCGGCGATCTCCCGCAGCCAGCCGGGCACCGAAGCGCTCCGGCTCGGCGTGAGGTGCAGCAGAAGCAGCCCACAACCCCGGGCGGCGGCCAGGTCCGCCGCCCAGAACGCGGCGTCGCGCGCCGAGTCCGACGGGTCGACCCCTACGACGACCGGGGGGCCGTCACCGGTCACGTCGGGCATCCGTCGGGGGCCGGGACCGGGGCACCGCTGCGCGGTGCACCCGGCCCCGGTTCGCGCCACTCGTCCGCTCCCCAGCTACGAGTGGAGGTCTGCGTCCGGTCGCGGCCGCGCGGGTCCGGCACGATCATCGCCACTCCTGGTCGGTCGTCCGGTGGTCCGGCCGGCTGCTCACCCGACAGCCAGCCTGTCCCGTCAGCATCCGGATGCTCACCGGTCCCGGCCAGGCCCGGTCGGCACCCGGGCGTGGGCCGATGGTCCCGATCCCGCGGGACCGACGGCACCGGCGCGCCGGGGGCGGCACCCGGGTCCGCTGCAGGACCTCGGGATCGTCGTCGCCGTAGAGCGAGGCGATCGCCCGCAGGGCGTCGGCGTTGTCCCACTCCATGATCGCGCCCTTCGTCGGGGTGTCGGTCACCCGATCGTCGACGCCTCGCCGGTGGCCGCCCAGGGTCTTCCGACCCGGCCCCTCTGCTCAGGGCACGAGTACCGCCGCGCCGGTCACGCGGTCCGCGGCCAGGTCCGCCAGCGCCCGGTCGGCCTCGCCCAGCGGCCGGGCAGACACCACAGGCCGCACCCGCAGCGCGGCCGCCAGCCGGAGGAACTCCTCCCCGTCGGCGCGGGTGTTGGCGGTGACGCTGCGCAGCTGCTTCTCCCGGAACAGCTCGGCGGCGTAGTCGAGCCGCGGCACGTCGGAAAGGTGGATGCCGGCCACCGCGAGGGTGCCGCCCTGGTCCAGCTCCCTCATCGCCACCGGCACGAGCTCCCCCGCCGGGGCGAAGAGCACCGCGGAGTCCAGCGGCTCGGGCGGTGCCGCGTCCGCGGGCCCGGCCGAGGCCGCCCCCAGCTCCAGGGCCAGCGCGCGGGCCCGTTCCGAGCGGGTCAGCACGTGGACCACCGCACCCTGCGCGATCGCCACCTGCGCGACGACGTGTGCCGACGCCCCGAACCCGTAGATCCCCAACCGGCCGCCCGGGGGCAGCTCCGCGCGCTTCAACGCGCGGTAGCCCACGATGCCCGCGCACAGCAGCGGGGCGACCGTCACGTCGTCCAGGCCGTCGGGAAGGCGGTAGGCGTAGGCCTCCGGGGCGACGACCAGCTCGGCGTAGCCGCCGTCGGCGTCCCAGCCGGTGAACGTCGCGGACAAGCACAGGTTCTCGCGGCCCGACCGGCACCACCGGCAGCGACCGCACGTACCCCGCAGCCAGGCCACCCCGATCCGGTCGCCGGGAGCGAACCGGTCGGTGCCCTCGCCGAGCTCGTCGACGACGCCGACGACCTCGTGGCCGGGCACCGTCCGCGGCCGGCGCGGCACGAGGTCGCCCTCGGCCAGATGCAGGTCGGTGCGGCAGACCCCGCAGGCGTCGACGCGGATCCGGACCTCACCGGGACCCGGGCGCGGGTCCGGCAGCTCCACCGCCCGCAACGGACCCCCACCGGCCGGCCCCGGACGCTCCACCACCCACGCACGCATGCCGCCCACCCTGCGCCGGGCACCCGGCGGCCGCCAGTGCCCATCGGCCCCGTCGCGCGGCCGGCCCGTCGGGACCGCCGACCCCGCCGGTCCCGGCCGGAGGACCCTGTCCGCGGACGGCCGGGGTCGCCACCCTGATCGGCACCAGACCCGCGACACCGGCGCCGCCACGGCGCCCGGGAGGGAGCACCATGAGCGGTCCCGTGCGACCGGTATTCGGCGCCGACGTGCTCGTCCCCGCGGAGGCGCGATCATGACCACCCCGGTGCGGGACGACGGTGCGCTGCCCGCGATCCCCGACCCGCCCAAGCTCCTCCGGCTCGGCGCCATGATCAGACAGACGCTGGAGGAGATCCACGCCATGCCGCTCGACGACCGCGGGCGCCGACGTCTCGTGGAGGCCCACCAGCGCGCCGTGGCCGAGCTGGAGCGGACCCTGCCGCCGGACCTGCGCAGCGAGTTCGACGACCTGGCGCCGCCGCTGCGGACCGGGGCCACCGTCTCCGACGCCGACCTGCGCATCGCCCAGGCCCAGCTCGTCGGCTGGCTGGAGGGGGTGTTCGAGGGCGTCCAGTTCGCCGTGGCCGTGCACAACGCCAAGGTCGAACACTCCCGGACGGAGGCGGACCGTGCCCGTCACCGGTGAGCCCACGGCCGCCCGGCCGGTCGGCCGCTGGCCCCGGCGGTCGCGGCGGACCCTGGTGCTGCAGGACCCCGGGCAGGTCGAGGGACCCCGGCCCGGTCCGGAGGGAGCGGTCGTGCTGGTGGACCGCCCGGAGCCGCGTCGCTCCGGGCGCCCGCGGGTGGTCGCGGCGGTCCGCGACCTGCCCGCCGAGCTCGCGGTGCTCGACGAGGCCACGGATCTGGCCCGCGGCGTCGGCGCGGAGGTCGTGATCGCCCACGCCGTCCCCCTCTCGTTCGGCGAGCACAGCGTGGGACTCGCCGAGGCCGTGCACCACGGCCGGGAGGTGCTCCAGGCCGCCCGGCAGCGGGTGGCCGACCAGGCGCCGGACGTTCCCGTGAGCACGACCCTGGCCCGCCGGTGGGCCCACGAGCTCCTCGGCGAGGACCTCGACGCGGACCTGGTCGTCCTCGGCGGGTGGCGCGCGGACCGCCGGGGCGGGCTCGGGCTCGTCGCCCACAGCGCCGTGCACCACGCGCCCTGCCCGGTCCTGCTCGTCCCGCGCGACTGACTCCCGGAGGCCACCATGCACCGCACCGCCACCAGGGCCATGGCCCTCGCCGTCCTCGTCCTCCTCGCCCTGACGCTCGCCGCGTGCGCGGCGGGCCCGGACACCGCCGCCGTCGGGCCCGGGCCGGGCGTCGCGGGCTTCTGGCTCGGCCTGTGGCACGGGGTGATCCTGCCGATCACGTTCATCGTGTCGCTGTTCGACCACGGCGTGGGCATCTACGAGATCCACAACGACGGCGGCTGGTACGACTTCGGCTTCGTCCTCGGTGCGCTGATCGTCTTCTCGGGGCCCCTGTCCTCGCGACGCGCGGTCCGCGGCCGCTCGCGGACCGGCAGCAGCTGACCGTGGTCGGCGTCGGGGTCGGACTGCGCCCGGCCCTGGCGGCACTGCGCAGGCACGACGTCCCCGCCCTGCGCGCCGACGCGATGGCCGGGCTCACCGTCGCCGCCTACCTCGTGCCCCAGGTGCTCGCCTACGCGGTCGTCGCCGGGATGCCGCCCGTCGCGGGGTTGTGGGCGGCGGTCGCCGCGCTGGCGGCCTACGCGCTGCTGGGGTCGTCGCGGCAGCTCTCGGTGGGGCCCGAGTCCACCAGCGCGATCATGACCGCGATCGTCGTCGCCCCGGTCGCCGCCGGCGATCCGCCCCGCTACACCGCGCTCGCCGCGATGCTCGCCGTGCTCGTGGGCGTCATCTGCCTGGCCGCGCGGGTCGCCCGGCTGGGCTTCCTGGCCGACCTGCTCTCCCGCCCGGTGCTGGTCGGCTACCTGGCGGGCATCGCCCTGGTCATGATCGTCGGGCAGCTGGAGCGGGTGACCGGGGTGCCGGTCGACGGCGACACCGTCCCGGCCCAGGTCGCATCGTTCGTCGCGGGCCTCGGGCGGTTCCACCCGCCCACCGTGGCGATGGCTGCCGCCGTGCTGCTGTTCCTGCTCGTCGCGCACCGTCTGCGGCCCGGGCTCCCCGCACCGCTCGTGGCCGTGGTCCTCGCGGCCCTCGCCGCCCTCGTGCTGCCCGCGGGGCTCGGCCTGCACCTGGTCGGCGCCGTACCGCAGGGACTGCCGCTCCCACAGCTGCCCCTCGTCTCCGGCGCCGACGTCACGGCCCTGCTGCTCCCGGCGGTCGGCGTGGCCGTCGTCGCCTTCTCCGACACCGTGCTGACCGGACGCGCGTTCGCCGCCCGGCACCGCCACCCGCTCGACGCGGACCAGGAACTGCTCGCGCTCGGCGCCGCGAACCTCGCCGCCGGGGCGCTGCAGGGTTTCCCGATCAGCAGCAGCGCCAGCCGCACCGTCATCGCCGACGCGGCGGGCGCCCGCAGCCAGCTGTCGTCGGTGCTGACGCTCGTCACCGTGGTCGCCGTCCTGCTGGTGGGCGGGCCGGTGCTGGCCACCTTCCCGACGGCCGCCCTCGGCGGACTGGTCGTCTACGCGGCCCTGCGCCTGGTGGACGCCGGGGAGTTCCGGCGCTTCGCCCGGTTCCGCCGCTCGGAGTTCCTCCTCGCCGCGACCGCGGTGATGGCGGTGCTCGTCCTGGGCCTGCTCTACGGCGTGCTCGTGGCCGTCGGGCTCTCGGTGTTCGACCTGCTGCGCCGGGTCTCCCGCCCCCACGACGGCGTGCTCGGCTTCGTGCCCGGGGTCGCCGGGATGCACGACGTCGACGACCACCCCGACGCCGCGACCGTGCCCGGCCTGGTCGTGTACCGCTATGACGCACCCCTGTGCTTCGCCAACGCCGAGGACTTCCGCCGCCGCGCGCTGCGCGCCCTCGACGAGGCCGCACCCGCACCCCGGCGGCTGCTGCTCAACATGGAGGCGGTGCTCGAGATCGACATCACCGCGGTGGACGCACTGCTCGCGCTGTGCGATGAGCTGGACCACCGCGGTGTGCGGCTCGCGATGGCCCACGTCAAGCACGAGCTGCACGAGGACCTGCGCCGCAGCGGGGTGGCCGCGCGGATCGGCGAGCAGTTCATCCAACCCACCCTCCCGACCGCGGTCGAGGCCTTCCGCCGCGACGACCACCCCACCACTCCGAAGGAGCCCTCGCCGTGACCCGCATGATCGAACCCCCCGAGGTACGCCCCCCGGATCCCCGGCGTCGCCTGCTCGTGGCGGTGCTCGGCCTGGTCGCCGTGCTCGGGGCCGCGCTGGTCGCGCTCGCCCTGCTGCAGCCCGGCCCGGCGGGCCCCGCCGCCCCACCGTCCGCCATCCCACCGCCCACCGCCGCTGCGACCACCGCCGCTGCGACCACCACGGGCCCCGCGACCTCGGCACCGCCGACGCAGGCGACGCCGAGCGGCCCGGTGGTCCCGGTGAGCGCCGCCACCGCCGTCTGGCCCCCGTCCGGCGGCCCGGTCCGCTACGCGGACCCCAGCGCGGCCGCCCGCGGGTTCGCCGTCGGCCTCGGCCGGTTCACCGCCCCGGTCCTGGGCCCCTACCGGGCCGGGGACAGCCGCTCCGGGGAGATCGAGGTCCGGGCCCGGGCCGGCTCCCCCGTCACCACGGTGCTGGTGCGCGAGCTCGAGGACGACACGTGGTGGGTGCTCGGCTCCGCCGCGGACGGCGTCCGCCTCGACACCCCCGCCGCGGGGGACGTCCTGGCCTCCCCCGTGGTGCTCCGCGGCGAGGCGGTGGCGTTCGAGGGCCACGTCGCCGTGCGGATCGTCGCCGACGGGGTGACCGCACCGCTCGCCACCGGCGCCGTCACGGGCGGCGGGGACGTGCCGCGGCCGTTCACCGGGACCTTCCCGATCACCGCCCCGGCGGGCGGGTCCGGCGCCGTCGTCCTCACCACGGCGAACGCCCGCGACGGCGGGACGGAGGGCGTCACGGCCGTCAGCGTCCGGTTCGCGGGGTGAGGGAAAGGTCCGGACGACCTGGTCGGCGGCGGTCGGACGTCCCTGGTCCCGGCCGGCTGCCCGGCGCACGCTCGGCACCACCGCCCGAGGAGGAGCCGTGACCGAACCCAGGATCGAGTCCCCCGTCGACCCGCCCCCGCACCCACCCGCACCGGTACGGCGCCTGCGCCGCAGCCGGCGCGACCGGATGGTCGGCGGGGTGTGCGGCGGCATCGCCCGCTACCTCGACGTCGACCCCGTGCTGCTGCGCATCGCCGCGGTGGCGCTGGCGCTGTCGGGTGGCTTCGGGGTGCTCGTGTACCTGCTGGCCTGGATCGTCATCCCCGACGCCGACGGGCCCGAGCCGGACCGCCCGCCCTCCCCGGCCAGCCGCCACACCGTCGCGATCGCCGTCGGGGCCGCCCTCGTCGGCCTCGGGGGCCTGCTGATCCTGCGCGAGTGGCTGCCCGGCTTCGGTGCCGGCATGTTCTGGCCGCTCGTCGTCGTCGCGGCGGGTGCCCTCGTGCTGATCTCGGCCCGGCGGTGACGGGGATGTCCACGCCGGTGACCGGGACCCGCCCGGCCCCGCCCGCACACCGTCCGTCGGCGCTGCACTGGGACCGGATGGTGCTCGGGCTGCTCGTGGCCGCCCTCGGGGTCGGGTGGCTGCTCGACGGGCTCGGCGTCGCCGTCCCGTGGCGTCTCGCCCCGGCCGCGGCCGTGGCCGTCGTCGGGCTGGCCCTGCTGCTGAGCCTGGCCGGCGGGCGGGGACGCGGCGGTCTGGTGTCGCTGGGCATCGTGCTGCTGCTGGTCGCCGTCGCCGTGGGCGTCGGGGCGGACCGGTTCGCCGGCCCGGTCGGCGACCGCACCATCACGCCCTCGGCCGCCGGCTGGCCCGCGCCCACGCGGCTGTCCGCGGGCACCGTGACCGTCGACCTGACCCGGGACGCGTTCCCCGCCACGGGGCGGCTCGACGTCGAGGTCGGCGCCGGGCGCGTCGTGGTGCTGCTGCCCGCCGACCGGGCGGTGCGCGTCCACGGCACCGTCGTGATGGGCACGGTCGTCGTCGACGGCGTGGCGGCCCAGCAGGGCATGGACCTGGACTGGACGAGCCCCGACCCCGCACCGGTGGACCTCGTGGTCGCCGTCGGGGCCGGTGACGTGGAGGTGACCCATGAGCGCGCCTGAGCACCCTGGACACCCTGAGCACATGGCCCCGGTCCTCGGGGCGGGGCTGGGCTTCCTGCTCGCCGGCGGTTCGCTGCTGCTGCAGGAGCTGGGACTGCTGACGCTGCGCTGGTCGACGGTGCTGCCGGCCATCCTCATCGCGGTCGGTGTCGTCACCGTGCTGGCCGGGGTGGTGGGAGCGACGGGCTCCCGTGACCGGCACTCCCCCGACGCGGCACCGTGACCGGGGGCGGCCCCGCCCGCCCGCGCCGCCTCGCGGTGGCGCGCGGTCCCGCGCCCGGCGACGTCCTGGGCGCGCACCGCCGGGCGGCCCGCCGGCTCACCGTCGTCGTCGGGGAGCCCGCGCTCGCGCTCGACGTCGTCGCGCTGGCCCACGCCGCGGGGGCCGGAGCGGTGCACCTGATGCACGGCGTCGGCGCCACGGCGCAGGCCCCGGACGGCCCCTCGTTCATGATCGTCGTCGTGGCCGACCCGGAGTCGGCCGACGACCTCGTCCGACAGCTCACCCCGCTGCTCGGCGACGGGCTGCTCGTCACCGACGACGTCGTCGAGACCGTGTCCGGTGCCGCAGGGCTCGAGTGACGGCGGGGCTCGGGCGACGGCGGGGCTCAGCCGGTGGGCACCGGCCGCCCGCCGTCCAGGTACGGCTCGCGGGTGCTGCCCGCCACGACCTCGTAGGACACCGAGCCGGGGCAGGTCACCAGGGCGAGCACGTGGCGCAGCCGCTCGGCGTACCGGACGGCGCCGCGTACGTCGTCCCACTCGTAGAGGCCCCGGTAGACCCCGGTCGCGGGGTCGATGAGCCACAGCTTGGTCCGGAACCCGGGGAAGCCCGCGAACAGGGGCGTGTTGACCAGGCAGGCGCGCCGGAACACGGCGTGGGCCCACCGGGCGTCGCCGATCCAGCGCAGCCGGAAGCGCACCACGAGCACGGCGCCGCCGGGCGGCCGCGGGTGTGTGGCGGCCGTCTCCCGGAACACGACCGAGGTCGTGCCGTCGGCCACCGCGAGCCGGGTGCCGACGCGATCGCGGGGCATGACCAGGCCGCGGCGCGCCAGCAGGCGGGCCGTCACGACCGCGGAGCCGACCACGGCGGCGACGACGGCGCCCCGACCGGTGGGGCTCTCGGTGAGGGTCATGACCGTCCTCCGTCGGGTGGACGGACAGTCTCGCGGCCGCCGCGGACCGCCGACCACGGGCGCAGGACCCGGGTGGCCCGGGGCGTTGTCCTCTGGGGAACCGGTCCCCGCCGCGCGACGCTCGTCGCGTGCCGACCGACGAGGACCGGGGCCACACCGCGCGCCTGCTCCACCTGGACAACCTGCGGACGCTCCTCGTCGCGTGGGTGATCGGCGGGCACGCGCTGCTGGGCTACTCCGCGGTCGGCGGGTGGGCCTACGACGAGGTCCACGAGGTGACCTACACGCCGGCCGACGAGCTGGGGCTCGTCGCCGTCCTGGGCCCGACCGGGCTGTTCGTGATCGGGGTGTTCTTCTTCATCGCGGGCCTGGTGACCGAGCAGGCCGTCACCCACCACGGTCCCCGCCGCTACGTGCACGACCGCGTGCTTCGCCTGGGCCTGCCCTGGCTGGTCTCGGCGCTGCTGGTGTGGCCGTTGTCGGTGTGGCTCGCCTACACCGCGGCCGGGCGGGACGTCTCCCTCTGGTGGGTGCTGACCCACCGCGAGCCGCTGCTGGACTCCGGCTCGCTCTGGTTCGCTCTCGTGCTGCTGCTGTACTCGGTCGCAATCGCCTTCCGGCCGCTCCCCCGCACCGGACGGGCCCTGACCGGCGTCCACGTCGCGATCGCCGTCCTCGCCGTGGCCGGGTCGTCGTTCGTCGTCCGGCTGTGGTTCCCCGCCCGCAGCGGACAGATCGCCGACCTGCACCTGTGGCAGTGGCCCCAGTGCCTCGGGCTGTTCCTGCTCGGTGTGGTCGCGGCCCGGCACGGCTGGGCCCGGCACGTCCCCGACCGGGTACGCAGCTGGAGCGGGCGGGCGACGGTGGCGGCACTGGTGGTACTGCCGGTGGCGGCGCTCGCCGCCGGCGTGCGCGACGTGGCCACCGACGTGGGTCCGTTCCTCGGCGGGTGGCACTGGCAGGCCCTCGCCACCGCGACGGTCGAGGGGGTGCTGGTGGTCGCCGGCTCGGTCTGGTTCGTCGGCGTCGCCGAACACCGGCTGGCCGGGACCGGGCGACGGGCCACCGGGTGGGCCCGCGGCGCCTTCACCGCGTTCGTGATCCAGGGGCCCGTGCTGATGGCGCTGGCGAGTGCCGCCCGGCTGCTGCCCGCGCCCGCGGAGGTCAAGGCCCCGCTGGTGGCGGTGGCCTCGCTCGCGGTGTGCTTCTGGATCGGCGGGCACCTCCCGCTCCGATGGGGCCGCGCCCCGGACCGGCCGGCCGCGGCCACCGCCGGCGACGCGCCGGGCTCGCCGTGACCGGGCCCGTGCACTGGCTCGACGCCGGCGGCAACCCCGACGGGCCGACGCTCGTGCTCGTGCACGGGCTCGGCGGGTCGCACCTCAACTGGGACCTGCTCGCCCCCCACCTCACCCCGCACGCCCGGGTCCTGGCGATCGACCTGCCCGGCTTCGGGCTGAGCGAGCCCACCGGGCGGCCCGCGACGGTCCGCAGCAACGTCGCGGTGCTCGCGGGGTTCCTGCGCGAGCACGGCGCCGGGCCCGCGGTGCTGGTGGGCAACTCGATGGGCGGGCTGGTCTGCGTCCTGCTCGCCGCGCGGATGCCCGAGCTCGTGCGGGGCCTCGTGCTGCTGGACCCGGCCCTGCCGGCCCCGGCCCGGGTCCTGCGGTCACCGGGCGACGCGGCGATGCTCGCCCTGTACGCGCTGCCCGGCGTCGGGGAACGGCTGCGCCGGGACCGGCGGCGGCGCATCGGCCCGCGCGCCACCGTCGACGAGACCCTCGCCCTGTGCGGGGTGGACCGCGACGCACTGCCCGCCGGGCTCGTCGAGCGCTCGGTGGCGATGGTCGACCGCCAGTCCGACGTCACGGGCATGGACCGGGCCTTCCTCTCGGCGTCGCGGTCGCTGGCGTGGACCCTCGCCCGGCCCCGCGCCTACCACCGCGCGATGGCGTCGATCACGGCGCCGGTGCTGCTCCTGCACGGCGAGAAGGACCGGCTGGTCCCGGTCGGCGCGGCGCGGGCGACGGCGCGGCACCACCCGGACTGGACCTACGTCGAGCTGGCCGGGGCCGGCCACCTCCCACAGATGCAGATGCCGGCGCAGGTGGCGGCGTGCATCCTCGACTGGCTGTTCGGCACCGACCGGAAGGACACGACATGACCCCCCAGAACAGGACGCCGCAGAACAGGACGCCGCAGAACAGGACGTCGCAGAACAGGACGCCGCAGAACGGCCGCGCACGAGCCCGGATCGTCGTCGGCCTGGACGACTCGTCGGGGGGCCGGGCCGCGCTGCGTTTCGCGCTGCTCGACGCGGCCCGTCGCGGCGCCGACGTGGAGGTGGTCGCGGCGTTCGATCCCCCGGACCGCTGGCCGGCCGTGTACGGCGGGCCGACCCCGGGCGACGCCGCCTGGACGGTCGCGGAGCTGCGGCAGGCGGTGTGGTCCGACACCGTCCGTATCGCCGACGAGGTGGAGGCCGAGCTCGTCGACATCCTCGCCGAGGTGCCGTCGTTGACGATCACGGCGGCGGCCGGCCCGGCCGGTGACGTGCTGTTGCGGGCGGCCGCGGACGCGGACCTGCTCGTCGTCGGTCACCGCGGGCGCGGTGGGCTCACCAGCATGCTGCTCGGTTCGGTGAGCCTGCAGGCGGTGCTGCACGCCCCGTGCCCGGTGACGGTCGTGCGGGCGGCCGCCCTACCGGCGGCCACCGGCTGACCGCCGGGGCGGGCGTCACAGCGGCGGGCGTCACAGCGGCAGGCGGCGCAGCCACGGGTCCTGGGCCGGGGCCGCGTGGGCGACCCGGATCCGCACGTCCACCGCGACCGCGCCCCCGTCGCCCACGGTCAGGGGGTTGATCTCGGCCTCCGCGATCTCGGGCAGCTCCTGGGCGAGCCACGCGAGCCGGCAGGCGACGTCCCGCACGGCGGTGCGCAGGCCCGGCCCGCCGCCGTCGAGCAGGCCCGGTGCGGCGTGCAGCCCGTCGAGGAGGTCGTCGAGGTCGGCCAGGGTGGCGGGCACGAGGCAGTGCGTGCGGTCGTCCACGAGGTCGGTGCTCGAGCCGCCCAGCCCGAGCGTCAGCAGCGGTCCGCACAGCGGGTCGACGGTCACGCCGAGCAGCAGCTCCACCCCGTCCGCCGCCATCGGCTGGACGACCACACCGCGCAGCCCCCGCCCGAAGCGCTCGCGGAACTCCCGCACGGCCCGTCCGACCTCGCGGCGCGAGTCGAGCCCGGTCGCCACCCCGCCGGCGCGGCGTTTGTGCAGCACGCCCGGCACGTCGGCCTTGACCGCGACGGGCCCGCCGATCGCGCGCCACCGGCGCACCGCGGCCTCGGCGCTGTGCACGACGGTCGTCGCGACGGCCGGGAGCCCGGCCGCGGCGGCGAGCTCACCCGTGGCCGTCGGGTCGAGCCAGCCCCCCTCGTCCCGCTCGGCGAGCGCCCGGGCCACGACGGCCCGCGCGCCGGCCGGGTCGACCCCCTGCGGTGCGGGAGCGGCCACAGACGGGCGGCGCAGCCAGGACTCCCGACGTACGGCGGCGGCGAGCGCGCGGGCGGCCGCAGCGGGTTCGGCGAACGCCGGTGCGGCCAGGTCCCCCGCGTGGAGACCGGGCGGCAGCGTCACGGCCTCGGGCTGCCCGAGCCGGACCAGCACGACGGGCTTGCCGGGTCCGGCCGCGACGACCGGGGCGACCTCGCCGAGAGGATCACCCGCCCCGGTCGAGGCACCGAGGGCCAGCACGGCGTCGACGCCGGGGTCGGCCAGCAGCAGTTCCAGCGCGCGGGCGAACACGGCGGCGGGCACCGTCGCGGTGGTGTCGACCGGGTCGCCCACGGCGGCGGTCGCCGGGAGCAGCGCGGTGAGTTCGGCGCGGGTGGCGGGCCCGGGGTTCGCGATGTCCAGTCCGGCCCGTACGCACGCGTCCGCGGCGAGCACCCCGGCACCGCCCGCGTTGCTCAGCACCGCGACCCGCGGCCCGGCGGGCAGGGGCTGGCGGCACAGCAGGGCGAGCAGGCCCGGCAGCTCGGTCAGCTCGTCGACCGCCACGACGCCCGCCTGCGCGAACAACGCGTCGCGGACCACGCGGGGGGTGGCGCTGCCGGCGCTGTGCGAGGCGGCCGCGAGCCGGCCGGCCTCGGAGCTGCCCGAACGCACCGTCAGCACGGGCATCCTCCGGGCCAGCCTGCGCGCCAGCGCGGCGAACATCCGCGGCCGGCGCAGCGACTCCACGTACAGCACCGCGGCGCTCGTGCGGCCGTCCTGCGCCCACCACAGCAGCATGTCGTCGGCGTTGACGTCGACGGAGTCGCCGGTCGAGACGACGGTGGAGGCCCCGAGGCCGAGCCGGTCGAGCTCCGCGGTGACGGCGATGACGACGCCGCCGGACTGCGCCGCGACCCCCACCTCCCCCGCCGTCACGGGCCGCCCGAACGTGGCCTGCAGCGCGACGGCGGGATCGGTGTCGACCAGCCCGAGGCAGTTCGGCCCGACCATCCGCATGCCGTACCGCTCGACCGCGGACGCCAGCGCGGCGGCGTGCCCGGGGTCGCTCGTGATCCCCGCCGTGATGACCAGCAGTGCGCGCACCCCTCGACGCCCGCACTCCTCGGCCACCTCCGGCACGGCCGCCGCGGGCACGCACAGCACGGCGAGATCCACGCCCTCGGGCAGCCCGGCCACCGTCGGCACGGCCGGGTGGCCCTCCACCGTCGCCGCGTGCCGGCTGACGACGTGCACCGGGCCGGTGAACCCGCCGGCACCGATGCTGCGCAGCACGATGCGGCCCACCGAGTCCGGCCGCCGCCCCGCCCCGACCACCACGACCGACCGCGGCGCGAGCACCGGCGACAGGCTCGCGACGTCGGCGAGCGCGCCGCGTTCCAGCACGGCCTGCGGGTAGTCCTCATCCGGCCGGTCCAGCAGCAGCTCGACGCCGATCTCCGTGCCGTCGGGCACCGTGCGCAGCGGGATGCCGCTGTCGTGGAACACGCGCAGCATGTCGTGGTTGGCGGCGAGCACGGTCGCGGTCAGCCGCGTCACGCCCTGCTCGACGGCCGCCGCGACGAGGTGCTCCAGCAGCAGCGACCCGACCCCGCGGTGCTGGGCCGGGTGCGCGACGGCCATCGCCACCTCCGGGTCGGTGCCGGGCGGCTCGCGGCGGAAGTGCGCGACGCCGAGCAGCCGCCCGCCCGCGAACGCGCCGACCGCCGTCACGTCGTCCGCGACGACGACGTCGGCGATCATTCGCGGACCGGTCGCCGAGACGCTGAAGAACCGCCGGTAGCGGTCGTCGGGCGGCAGGGACCGGTGCAGCTCGTCGACCGCCGCCCGGTCGTCCGCGTCGAGGAGCCGGACGAGCGCGGACGAGCCGTCGGTGAGGACCACCCGCCGTCCGGAGGGAACCGGACGGACCCGGACCGGGGTGATCACGCTCCGGACTCGGGCCGGACCACGGCGACCGGGCAGGGCGCGCGGTGCACGAGCGCGTGCCCGACGGACCCGAGGAACGCCCCGGCGAGCCGGCCGTGGGCGCGCGAGCCGACCACCAGCAGCTGGGCGCCCCGGGCCTCGCGGACCAGCAGCGGCGCCGGCCGGTCGTCCACCACGGCGCGGCGCACGTGGACGTCGGGGTACTTCTCGGTCCAGCCCGCCAGGCGCTCGGCGAGGATCTCGTGCGCCACGCCCTCCGCCGCGGTCACGACGGCCGGGTCGGGCGGCACGGTGCCCACCAGCGGCGTCTGCCAGGCGTGCACCGCCACGAGGGGGGCGTGCCGGACGGAGGCGGTCTCGAAGGCGAACGCGATCGCGGCCTCGCTCGCCGGCGTGCCGTCGATGCCGACGACCACCGGCGCGGACCGGTCCTGCTCCGCGCCGCGGACCACCACGACCGGGCACCGGCCGTGCGCGGCCAGCCCGGAGGCGACCGACCCGGCCAGCAGCTCCAGGAACCGGCCCCGGCCGGCCGAGCCGAGCACCACCAGCTGCGCCCGGCCGGACTCGTCGGCCAGCACCGGGATCGGGTAGCCGACCACCAGCTGCGCCTGCACCTCCAGCCCGGGGAAGGCGGTCTCCGCCACGGCGGCGGCCTCGGTGAGCAGCCGGCGGGCCTGCTCCAGCAGGATGTCGCGGTCCTGCTCGCCCAGCGCCGGCAGCCCGACGACGTGCTCCGCGGTCCGGTCGAACGCGTGGACCAGGCGCAGCGGGACGGACCGCCGGGCGGCCTCGTCGGCGCCCCAGCGGACGGCCCGCAGGGAGTCCTCGGAGCCGTCGACGCCGACGACGACCGTGCGGTGGGTGTTCATCGGGTGTGCGCTCATCTCGGTCGTCTCTCCTCGGGTCTCGGCATCCTCACGATGCCTGCCGGGCGGGGCCCGCCGGCAGCGGCGCAGGACCCGGCCCGCCCGGGCCGTTCGTCCCCCGCCCGCGGTCAGCTCTCCGGCCGACGACCAGCCCGGCGACGGCCAGGCCCAGCGCCATGACCACCCAGCCGGTCCAGCCCAGCAACCCGGTCGTGGCGTTGTCGACCGGCACGCCTGCCGTGGAGAACAGGATCGGGAGACCGGCGACGGCGTTGACGAAGCCGTGCCCGATCGCGGCCGGCCACACGCTGCCCGACCGGAGGCGCAGCCAGCCCAGGAGGCTGCCGAGCACCACGCACATCCCGACCATGAGCAGCACCCGCACCGGGCCGCTGTGCAGCGGGTAGTTGTAGCCCAGCAGCAGCACGGGCGCGTGCCACAGCCCCCACACCACGCCGACGGCCAGGACTGCCGGCCACCGGCCGAGCGGGAGCAGCTGGGGCAGCAGCCATCCCCGCCACCCCCACTCCTCGCCCAGCGCGGGGATCACGTTGACCCAGCCGATGACCAGCACCTGGGCCAGCTGGAGTGCCGCGAGGACCCCCAACGACACCGGCAGGGCCCCCGCCCCCTGGTTCCGCAGGGTCTCCGCCAGCCCCGAGAAATGCTCCAGGTCCGGCTGGTAGACGCCGACCGCCGCGGCCAGCGCCACCGAGGCCGCCGCCAGCACCAGCGGTCCCAGCCAGGCCAGCAGTCCCCAGCGCCACCACGACCGGATCCCACCCGGTGAGCGCAGGCCCGTGGCGTGGGCGGTGCCCGGGCGGCGGCGCAGGACACCGACCACCACCAGCACCCCGAGGGTGGGCGCGGCCATCATGGCCGCCATCAGGAACACCGCGCCCGGTGTCTGCAGGCCGCGCCCGCTCGTCCAGAGCGGGAGCGTCACCAGCCACGCCGCCCCGAACGCGACGAGCAGGTAGACCGCGACCGCGACGACGTCGACCCGCTGCGGCGGCGCCGCAGGTGGCGCCTCGGGCGCCCCCGCACGGTTCATCGCCCGCCTCCCGCCGCCGGCCAGAGCGACCGGTCCCGGTGCACGGTGACGGCCAGCAGCAGCACGGCCAGACCGCAGGCCAGCATGATCGGCTGCTGCACGTTGTAGCGCTGCATGATCGCCAGCTGCGCGCCGATCCAGGCCACCTGGGCCGCGCCCGCGACCACCGACGCCACGCCCGCCCACACCGAGCGCCGCAGCTCCAGGGCCGCGGCGGTCGTCATCGGCGCCGCGACGACGAGCAGCAGCAGCGCACCGGGGAGCACCCACGAGGTGAACGGGGTGCCCACCAGCCACTCGTCGAGCATCCCGATCGCGTTGCCCCACATCAGCCCGACGCCGCCGTAGAGCGCGGCGAGCGCCACCAGCACCTCCAGGACGATCACGGGCCAGTACCGCCGCCCGGCCCGACGAGACACCTCGGTCGCCGTCGCCATCACGCACTCCCTCCGCTGGTCGGTCGGAGAAGCGTGCCGGGGCACCGGTGGTGACGGGAGGGCCGAAGTGCCCGCGCCGGGCGGTCAGCCGGCCCGGAACCAAGCCGTCTGCCCGGGCTCCAGGTCACGGACGTCGACACCGCAGCCCACCCGGACCGCCCGGCCCGGCCCCGGTGCGGCGCACACCGTGACCTCGCGGTCCGCCACCTCGATCGTCAGCGGCTGCCCCCGGTACTGCACGGCGACGGTGAGCCGGCCGAACCGCCGCGGCCAGTGCGGGTTGAGCCAGAGGATGTTCTCGCGGGTCTCCAGGCCCGCGAAGCAGCGCTGCATCAGGTCGACGCTCCCCGCCATCGACCCGATGTGCACCCCCTCCGCCGTGGTGCCCCCCTGGAGGTCGCCGACGTCGCCGAGCAGGGTCCGCTCGACGTGCTCCAGCGCGTTCTCCCGGTTGGCCCGCGCCAGCACCCACGCGTGGACGAGCGCGCTGAGCGTCGAGCCGTGGGCGGTGCGCGCGACGTAGTACTCGATGGTGCGCGGGATGGCCGCGGGCGGCAGCGCGTAGCCGAGGCGTTCCAGCAGGGCCCGCAGCTCGTCGGCGGAGAACAGGTAGAACAGCATCAGCACGTCGGCCTGCTTGGTGACCTTGTAGTCGTCCACCGAGCGGCCCTCGGCCTCGAGGATCCGGTCGAGGCGCCCGATGTCGCCGTAGCGGAGCCGGTAGCCCTCCCAGTCGAGCTCGAGCAGGTCCGCGTAGCCCTCGAACTGGCTGATGACGCCGTCGGGGTGGAACGGCACGTACATCGTGCGGCTCACCTCGTCCCACCGGGCCAGCTCGTCGGCGCCCAGCCCGAGGTTCTCCTGCAGCTCCGCGCGGCGGGTGGCGGGCAGCGCGTCGAGGGCGTCGGCGGCGCGCTGCAGCACCCAGACGGTCAGCACGTTGGTGTAGGCGTTGTCGTCGAGGCCCGGGTCGGTGCGGCCGGGCAGCCGGGTGCTGAACTCGTCAGGCCCCATCACGCCGCGGATGTGGTGGCGGCCGTCGGCGCCGCGGCTCGCGAGGCCCGCGAAGAACCGGGCGATCTGCAGCAGCGTCTCCGCCCCGTGGTCGGCGAGGAACTCGCGGTCCCCGGTGGCCTGGTGGTACTGCCAGATCTCGTACGCCACGGCCAGCCCCACGTGTCGCTGCAGGCAGCTGGTGTCGGCGAGCCAGCGGCCCGACCGCGGGTTGAGGTGCACCCGCTGGCTCTCCTCGCGCCCGTCGCTGCCCGACTGCCACGGGAACATGGCCCCGGTGTGCCCGGCGGCGCGGGCGGCCCGGCGTGCGGCGTCGAGCCGGCGGGTGCGGTAGCGCAGCAGGGACCGCGCCAGGACCGGCAGCCGCAGCGTCAGCACCGGGAGGACGAACAGCTCGTCCCAGAAGACGTGGCCCCGGTAGGCCTCGCCGTGCAGGCCGCGGGCGGGCACGCCCGCGTCGAGGTCCACGTTGTGCGGCGACACCGTCTGCAGCAGATGGAACGCGCTCGTGCGCAGCACCAGCATCGCCTCCGGCGCGGGCAGCGTGCCGACGCCGTCGGTGAGCTCCAAGCGGAACCGGCGCCACAGCTGCGTCCAGGCCTTCTCGTGGGCGGCGCGCAGCTCGTCGAAACCCGGGGCCGACGCCAGCTGCTCCAGCGCCGCGACGGCCGGTCGGGCGATCGCGACGTCCCGCGAGGTGACGAGCGCGACGACCTTCTCCACCACGACGGACCCGCCGGCGGCCAGCTCGCAGGAGAACTCGTGGGCGATCCGGCCGGGCCCGCCGCCGACGCCGGCCGTGGCGCCGTCCACCCGGGTGCGCGCGGCGACGGCCACCTCCACCCCGGAGCCGTTCGTGCGCGCCACCAGCAGGACCGTGTCGCCGGCCGTCCCGCGGGCCTCGGTCACGTCGAGGTGCCCCCCGGCCATCGACCGGTAGCGGGCCACGCCGGCGTTGGTGACCGCGCCGTCGATCCCGGAGGACACCCGCAGCCGCCCGCCCCAGTTCTCGGCGGTGACGACGGTGTGCAGCGCGGCCAGGTACGGCCGGGCCATGTCGACGAAGCGGCGCTGGTGCACCGAGGTCCGGCGGCCCGCGGCGTCCCGCACGGTCAGCCAGCGGCTCAGCACGCCGCGGCGCAGGTCCAGCTCCACCCGCTGGTGCTCGACCTCGACGTCGGCCTCGTCCTCGTCCTCGTCCTCGGTGAGGCCGACCCAGTCGGCGTCCCCGACGGCGAACCGCAGGTCGAGCCAGTTGGGCAGGTTCACCGCGCTCTCGGTCTCCACGGCCTGGCCGGCGAGCTCGTCGCGCAGCCGGTTGTAGATCCCCGCGGCGTAGGTACCCGGGTAGTGGACCCCGTCCGCGCGGGCCTCCGGGTGGGCCCCGCGGGTCGCGAACCGGCCGTTCCCGAGCGTGCACAACGCCTCGCGGCGCCCCTCGTCACCCGCGTCCCAGCCGTCGAAGGCGAGCACCCATGCGTCGTCGTCCGGTTCGCCCACGGTGACGATCGTCGGTCACGACGCACCGCCCGCACACGGGTCGAGTGCCCCCTACCGGAAGGACCAAGGGCCGCTCACCGGATCGGGGCGATCGGCCGCGGCGCGCACGTCCCCGGCGTCGAGCAGACCCTCGAGCTCGTCCGGGTCGTCGGCTGACGACCGTCACCGCAGGACGGGACCCTTGGCCCTGCTGCGACCGCAGGACCGCGGCCACCGTGGAGCCATGACCCCCACACAAAGCAGCACCCGCCACGACGTCGACGTCCGCAGCTCCGTGGTCGCCGAGCTCGAGTGGACCCCCGGCCTCGACGCCGCGGAAATCGGCGTCGCCGTCGAGCACGGCGCCGTGACCCTCACCGGCAAGGCGGCGTCCTACGCCGAACGCCTCCGGGCCGAGAAGGCCGCGTTGCGCGTGCAGGGCGTCATCGCGGTGGCCGACGAGATCGAGGTGCGGCTGCCCGGGGCCGCGCCCGACGACTCCGACGTCGCCCGGGAGGCCGGCGAGGCGCTCGACCGCGCCGTCGACGTGCCGCCCGAGGTCACCGCCGTGGTGCGCGACGGCGTCGTCACCGTCGCGGGCGAGGTCACATGGCAGTTCCAGCGCGTGGCGGCCGAACGCGCCGTCCAGTACCTGCGCGGCGTCGTCGCCGTCCGCAACAAGGTCACGCTCAAGCCGGAGGCCGAGGCGGAGAACGTGCACCGGCTCATCAACTCCGCCCTCGTCCGCAACGCCCAGCTCGACAGCAACCGCATCACCGTCACCTCTGCCCCGGGCGGCGTGGTCACGCTGCGGGGCACCGTGCAGTCGTGGGCGGAGCGCCGCCAGGCCGAGCGCGCCGCATGGGCCGCGCCCGGCGTGGTCACCGTCGTCAACGAGCTCGTGCTCGGCTCCTGAGCGGTGTCGATCCCCGTGACGACGACGGAGGCGGTCCACGCTCGCACACCCACCGACCACCGGCCGGTGCTCGTCGGCACCGAGCCGGGCCGGCCGGGCACGGCGGTGGTCGCGTGGGCGGCGGCGGAGGCTCTCCGCCGGGACGCGCCGCTGCTGGTGCTGCCCCGGGTGAGCGCGGCTCGGGCCGAGCCGGCCGACACGGCGGTCGTCGTCGTCGACGCGACGGCGCCCGGCCTCGAGGACCTCGTCACGACGGCCCGCTGCCCGACGGTGGCCGTCCCTCCCGACGCGACGGCCGTCCCCGGCCGGCCGGTGGTGCTCGCCCTCGGGCCCAGGACGGGGCCGGAGGTGATCGGCTTCGCGATCCGGGAGGCGGAGGCCCGCGGCGTGGCGCTGCACGTCGTCCGGACCTGGGACGACCCGACGGTCGACCTCGGCCGCCCGCTCCCGGCCGCCCTCGCCCGCTGGGACGAGGCGGACGAGCGCTGCCGTCGCGAGGTCGCCGACCGCCTGGCCGGTCCGGTGCGGGCCCACGCCGGCGTCGACACGGTCGTCCTGGTCGTGCACGAGAGCGGCGCCGAGGCGTTGCCGGCGTTCGCCGTCGGGGCGCCGCTGCTGGTCGTGGGGCAACCGGCCGGCGCCCCGCACCGCTCCACCGCCCTCGCCGCACTGCGCGACCTGCCGTGCCCGGTCGCCGTCGTCCCTTCCCCGCCATGACCCCGATGGAGACACCGTGGACCACCAGCCGATGCCGGTCCAGGACAACCTCTGGTTGGTCCTCGACCGGCCCGAGAACCTGCTGACGATCACCGCCGTGTTGTGGACCGCGGAGCCCGTCGACCCGGTTCGCCTGCGGGCTCTGGTGCAGGAGCGGCTCGTCGACCGTTTTCCGGTCTTCCGTCGGCGCGCGATGACGTTCGGGAGGATGCGGCGCTCCGCGGTGTGGGTGGACGACCGGTGCTTCCACCTGGACCGCCACCTGCACGTGCGCCCGATGCCCGCGCCGGGTGACCAGGCCGCGCTGCAGGACTACGTCGCCGCCCTGCGCAGCGAGCCGTTCGACCCTCGGCACCCGCTGTGGTCGGTGCACCTGCTGCAGGGCTACGGCGGCGGCAGCGCCGTCGTCCAGCGCTACCACCACGCCATGGCCGACGGGATCCGGCTGACGCAGGTCGCTCTGGGCATCCTCGACCCGGTCGACGGGGCGGACCGCGTCCCGGCCGGGACGGGGACCGCGCGCCACGACGGCGAGCACCTGACCGCGCGGGCCGCGGGTCTCGCGCGGAGGCTCGGGGCCGGGATCGCCCTGGACCTCGCCGGGACCGCGACGGCGCTGCTGCCCGAGGCCGTGCGCCCGGCCCATCTCGCGGACGTCGCGGAGGACATCGCGACAGCGCTCGTGCACAGCGCGGGGAGCGTCGTGAAGATACTGGGCTGGTCCAACCCGGAGACGGCGCTGTCGGGCGAGCCCGACGGGGCGAAGGCCGCGGCCTGGGGCGAACCCGTGGCGCTGGACCTGCTCACCGGCATCGCGCACGCCACCGGCACGACGGTCAACGACGTGTGCCTGACGCTGGTGGCGGGCGCGGTCGCCCGCTACCTCGTCGAACGCGGGCAGGAGGGGCCGACGCCCGACCTCGCCTGGATGGTGCCGGTCAACCTCGAGCCGCTGGACCGCGCGCTGCCGCCCGAGCTGGGCAACCACTTCGCGCTCGTGCTGGCGGTGCTGCCGCACGGCGTCACGGACTTCCGCGAGCGGCTCGCCGAGGTGCACCGCCGGATGGTGCTGATCCGTGACTCGTGGGAGGCGCAACTGGTCTGGCTCACCCAGGTGGGCATCGCGATGAGCCCGGCCCCGCTGGCGAGCGCGGTCAGCGACTACCTCGCCGCCAAGGCGGTGGGCGTGCTCACCAACGTCCCCGGACCGCGCGGCCCGATGGCGCTGGCCGGGGCCCGGGTCGAGGGGATGGTCGGCTGGGCCCCCACCAGCGGACAGCAGGCGGTCACGGTCTGCATCTTCAGCTACGCGGGACGGGTCTCGGTCGGCTTCGGCACCGACCGGGCCGTGGTGCCCGACCCCGAACGGCTCGTCGCCGCCTTCGACGCCGAGGTGGCCGCCGCCACCCGTGCCACCCTGGAGAGGACCCCGTCATGACCTTCAACCTGGCCACGATCCTGCGCGAGTCCGCGCGGACCCACGCCGACAAGCCCGCCGTGCTCGTCGAGGGTGCCCGGCTCACCTACGCGGAGCTCGACGCGCTGTCGGACCGGTTCGCCGCGGGCCTGCTCGCCCGGGGCGTCGCGCCCGGCGACGCGGTCGCCCTCCAGCTGCCCAACGTGCCGCAGTTCGTGATCGCCTACTTCGGCATCCTCAAGGCCGGTGCCGTCGCGGTGCCGATGAACGTGCTGCTCAAGGCGGGCGAGGTCGGCTACATCCTGCGCGACTCCGGCGCGCGGCTGCTCATCACGTGGGCGGGGGTCGCCGAGGAGGCGGCCAAGGGGGCGGCCGACGCCGGGCTCACCGACATCGTCGTGCTCACCACGCCCGGCATCCCCCAGCCCGGGTTCGGCCGCCCGTTCGAGTCGCTGCTGGCATCGCTGGCCGGCCCGGCCCCGCTGCACCAGACCGACCCCGGGGACACGGCGGTGATCATCTACACCTCGGGGACGACGGGACGGCCCAAGGGCGCCGAGCTCACCCACTTCCAGCTGTTCATGAACGCCGACACCCCCGGGCGGCTGTTCGACGTCCGCGACAGCGACATCGTGCTGGTCGTGCTGCCGCTGTTCCACGTCTTCGCGCTGTCGAGCATCCTGAACCTGTGCGTGCGTTTCGCCGCCACGATGTCGCTGGTTCCCCGGTTCGACCCGGACGCGGCGCTGGCGGCGATCCAGCGCGACCGCGTCACGATCTTCGAGGGCGTGCCCACGATGTACATCGCGCTGCTCAACCACCCGACCCTGGGCGACTACGACGTGTCGTCGCTGCGGGTGGGCATCTCGGGAGGGGCGCCGATCCCGTCGGAGGTGATCGACGAGTTCGAGGAGCGCTTCGGCATCGTCATCCTCGAGGGCTACGGCCTGTCGGAGACCGCGTCGACCACCACGTTCAACGTCAGCGAGGCCGACCGGCGCGTCTACAGCGTGGGCCGGCCCATCTGGGGCGTCGAGGTGCAGGTGTGGGACGCCGAGGGGCGCGTGCTGCCCGCAGGCCGCGAGCACGTGGGCGAGCTGGTGGTGCGCGGGGTGAACGTGATGCGCCGCTACCACGGCGACCCCGCGGCCACCGCCGAGGCGTTCACCGACGGCTGGTTCCACACCGGCGACCTGGGCTACGTCGACGAGGACGGCTACTTCTTCGTCGTCGGCCGCACGAAGGACCTCATCATCCGCGGCGGCTACAACGTCTACCCCCGCGAGGTGGAGGACGTGCTCTACGGCCACCCGGCCGTCGCGCAGGCCGCCGTCGTCGGGGTCCCGGACGCGCGGCTCGGCCAGGAGGTGAAGGCCTACGTCGCGCTGCGGCCGGGCCGCCACGCCACCGAGGCCGAGCTGATCGAGCACGTCAAGGAGCGCATCGCCTCCTACAAGTACCCGCGGTCGGTGGAGTTCCGCGACGCGCTGCCGATCAACGCCGCCGGCAAGATCGTGAAGCGGGAGCTGTGAGCACCGTGGACCGCATGACCCCGCTGGACGCCGCGTTCCTGCAGGCCGAGGACTCCGAGGAGGGGGTCTCGCTGGCCATCTCCTCGGTGGCCGTGTTCGGCGGCCCCGCACCGGCACAGGAGGAGTTCACGGAGATGCTGACCGGGCGGCTGCCGCTGGTGCCGCGCTACCGGCAGAAAGTGCGGATGGTCCCGCTCGACCTCGGCCCGCCCGTCTGGGTCGACGACCCGCACTTCGACCTGGGCCACCATGTGCGGCGCACCGCGCTGCCCACGCCGGGCGGCGACACCGAGCTGGCGGCCCTGGTCGGCCGCGTCATGTCGGCGCGGCTGGACCGCGGTCACCCCCTGTGGGAGTACTGGGTGGTGGAGGGGCTGGCCGGCGGCCGGTGGGCGCTCATCTCGAAGGTGCACCACTGCATGGTCGACGGGGTGTCGGGCACCGACCTCTACCACGTCGTCCTCGACGACTCCCCCGAACCGCGGCCGTCCCCGCCGGACGCCTGGCACCCGGCGCCGGAGCCCACGACCGTGGCGCTGACGGCGTCGGCCCTGCTCACGCTGGCGATGAACCCGGTGACGCAGATGCGTGCGCTCACCACCGCGCTGCGCCATCCCCGGCGCCTCGCCGGCGCCGCCCGCGACGCGCTGCGGGGCGCCGCCGCCCTGTCCACGGCGCTCGTGCCGACCCGCGCCACCTCGCTGTCGGGACCGCTGTCCGCGCAGCGCGTCTACGCGTTCTCCCGCGGCAGCGTCGACGACGTCCGGACCGTGCGCCACGGAGCCGGGGGCACGTTCAACGACGTCGTGCTCGCCGCCGTGACCAGTGGCTTCCGCACGTTGCTGCTCGCGCGCGGTGAGGAGCCCGACGTCCGGGCCGTGCGCAGCCTCGTCCCGGTCAACGTGCGTGCCCCCGGCCAGGAGAGCATCCGCGACAACCGGGTCTCGCTCATGCTGGCCGACCTCCCGGTCGAGGTCGCCGACCCGCTGGAACGTCTCGCGGCCGTCCGGGCCCGGCTCGACGAACTCAAGCAGGACCGGGAGGCCGAAGCCGGAGTCGCCCTGACCTCGATCGCGGCACTGGAACCGTTCCCGCTGGTCGCGGGCTCGTTCCGGTGGTTGGCGACGCTGCCGCAGCGCTCCGTCGTCACCGTCACGACCAACGTCCCCGGCCCCCGGAAGCCGCTCTACGCCCTCGGCAGGCCCGTCGTGGAGATCATCCCATACGTGCCGATCGCCTCCACCGCGCGGATCGGGGTCTCGATCTTCAGCTACCTCGACCGGATCGCCTTCGGCGTCACCGGTGACTGCGACGCGGCGCCCGACGTCGACGTGCTGGCCCGCGGCATCGCCGACGGCCTCGCCGAGCTCGTGGCCGCGACCACCGCGGGGGCCCACCGGTGAGCACCCCGGAGCACGCCGAGGGCGGGCGCCTGCGCGACGGGCGGGACCGCCGCATCGATCTCGGCGGGCCCGTGCACTACGTCGACTTCGGCGGCCGCGCCGACGGGCCGACGTTCGTGCTCGTGCACGGGCTCGGAGGTTCGCACCTCAACTGGGAGCTGTTCGCGCCGCTGCTGACCCCGACGGGCCGGGTGGTCGCGCTGGACCTGCCCGGGTTCGGGCTGAGCGAGCCCGGCGAGCGCCCGGCGACCGTGCCGGCCAACGTGCGCGTGCTGGAGAGCTTCCTGCAGCGTGTCGTCGACGGACCGGCGGTGCTGGTCGGCAACTCGATGGGCGGCATGATCGCGATCCTGCTGGCCGTCCGGGCGCCGGAGCTCGTCCGCGGCCTGGTCCTGCTCGACCCGGCGCTGCCGCTGCCGTTGCGAGCGGCGAGGCCACGGAACGCCGCGGCCGGGGCGGCCTTCCTGGGCTACGCGCTGCCGGGGGTGGGCGAACGCCTCATGCACGCCCGGCGCCGGCGCGTCGGCCCCCGGGAGCTGGTGCGGGCGATGCTGGTGCTGTGCGGTGTCGACCCGGCGGCGATGCCGCCGGACCTCGTCGCGCGGTCGGTCGCGCTCGTCGCACAGCGGGGCGACGTCGCGGGGATGGACCGGGCGTTCCTCTCGGCGTCCCGGTCACTGGCGTGGGTGCTGACGTTCGCCCGGTCCTACCGGTCCGCGATGTCGGCGGTCACCACCCCGGTGCTGCTGGTGCACGGCGAACGGGACCGTCTGGTGCCCGTGGCCGCCGCCCGCGACGCCGCCCGCCGCCACCCGTCGTGGAGGTACGCGGAGCTGGCGGGCGTCGGGCACGTGCCGCAGCTGCAGGTACCCGACCGGCTGGCCGGCATCGTGCTCGGCTGGCTCCCGGCGACCGCTCCGTCCGGGTGACCACCGAGTGACCACCGGCCGCCGGCACGGGACTTCCGGCCGGTCGTCGGCGGGGGCGCCGGGCGGGATCCTCGGCGGGTCACCCGCAGGGGCGGCCGGGACGCGAGGAGCGGGCATGGACGGGATCAGCGGACGCATCGTCGTCGGCGTGGACGGCTCGCCCGGCGGGCACGCCGCGCTGCGGAACGCGATCGCCGAGGGGGCACGGCGCGGCGCCGTCGTCGAGGTGGTCACCGCGTACCCGGACCCCCGGCCGGGTGTCCTCGGCGGCGTGCCGCAGGGCTTCCCGGGGGCGTTGCCGCAAGTCCTGCGCGAGCTGCTGCACGACCGCACCTCGGCCGAGGCTGCGGCGCTGCTGACCGAGCTGCCCGGCCCCCGGCCCCGGCTGACCGTGTTCGTCGGCGCGGGCGACCCCGCGGACGTGCTGCTGCGCGCCGCCGCCGGGGCCGACCTGCTGGTCGTCGGCACCCACCGGCACGGGCACCTGGCCGGCATGCTGCTCGGCTCGGTCGGACGGTGCTGCGTCCTGCACTCCCCCTGCCCGGTGACCGTGGTGCACGCGCCGCCGTCAGCGCCGGAGCGGGTCCGCTCCCGCGTCGGCGGCGGCCCGGCGGGCGGACGGTGAGGGGCGGGGCCGCCGGGCCATGACGACCACCGTGGCGGCCGGTCAGATCACGTACAGCGGGTACGGCACGACGGCGTACCGACCGGTGGGGGCCGTCGGTGGGGTCGTGGTCGTTGAGGAACCCGTGCCCGGCGTCGGGGTAGGTCCTGATGTCGTGGTCGACGCCGACGGCGGTCAGGATCCGACGACCCCGACCCGTCACGGGACGATGACCGCCCGGCCGACCAGCCGGCCCGCGGCCATCTCCTGGTAGGCGTGCACGGCCTGGTCGAGCGGGAAGGTGGTCGTGGTCGGGCGCACGAGCCCACGCGCCCCGAGGTCGAGCACCTCCACCAGCTCCGTGCGCGAACCCCAGTAGGTGGTCTGCACGCTCGCCTCGTAGGGGAGGCCGAAGAACGACACGGGCAGTGTCCCCCGGCGATCCCGACGATCGTCAGGTCGCCCAGGGTGCGCACGGCGGCGGCGCCGAGCGCGAGCGTCGCGTCCGCGCCGACGAGGTCGAGCACGACGTCCGCCCCGCGCCCGCCCGTCTCGCGCCGGATCTCCGCCGCGGCGTCCGGGCCCGCGACGACGGTCAGGTCGGCCCCGCAGTCCTTCGCCAGCAGCAGGGCCTGTTCCCGGCTGTCCACCGCGATCACCCGCGCCGCGGTGGTCGCCTTCAGGATCTGCACCCCCACGTGCCCGAGCCCGCCGACGCCGATGACCACCGCGGTGGTGCCCGGGGCCAGCTTCGGCCACGACCGGCGCACCGCGTGGTAGGGCGTCAGGCCCGCGTCGGTCAGCGGGGCCGCCAGCACCGGGTCCAGGCCGCCGGGCAGTGCGACGAGGTGCCGGACGTCGGGGACCAGCATGAACTCGGCCATCCCGCCGTCGAGGCCGAGGCCGCCCCCGCCGCCGGGCACCGGAGCCGCGGCCGGGTCCTCGCAGTAGGGGTCGATCCCGACCAGGCACCGCTCGCAGTGCCCGCAGCCCCACGGGCCGTGGACGGCGACGGGCTGGCCGATCTCGAACCCGCCGGTCCCGGGGCCGAGCTCGTGCACCCAGCCGGCGTTCTCGTGGCCGAGGGTGAACGGAGGGCCCCAGGGCAGCAGCCCGGGCGCGAAGTCGTGCATCAGGTGCAGGTCGGAGTGGCACACCCCGGCCCCGCCGATCCTGATGACGGCCTGGCCGGGGCCTGCCTCCGGCACCGGCACCTCCACCAGCTCGGGCGGGGAGTTCCAGGCCAGCAGACGCAGTGCGCGCATGAGGGTTCCTTTCCCGATCACAGGGGAGATGTCGCCGGGTGCGTCAGCCGCGGGTGGCGGCCGGCTCGACGCGCGGCGCCGTCGCGGTGGCCGGGACGATCGTCACCGGGCACGGGGCGTGGAGCACACAGCCGAGCCCGACCGAGCCCAGGACGGCACTGCGCACGGCCCCGAGTCCGCGGTGGCCGAGCACCAGGAGGTCGGCCCCGGCCGCACAGCCGAGCAGGACCTCGACGGGTACGCCGGCCAGCGCGTCGATCGTGACCTCCACCGGGGCGGCCGCGGCGACCCGGACGGCTCTGTCGGCCATGGCCTCGTCGACCAGCGTCCGGGCCCGGCCCCGGGCCGCGTCGACGACGTCGGCGATCGCCGTGGGCGAGAGCCCGATCGGCGTCGCGGAGTAGTCGGGGAACCGGGCCACCGTCACCACGGTGAGGCGGGCTCCGCGGCGCGCGGCCTCCTCCACCGCGTACCGCAGCGCCACCTCCGAGCCCGCGGACCCGTCCACTCCGACCATCACGGTGCCGCCGGCGACCATGGCGCATTCCTCTCCCCGTAGGTGCCGCGACCGGACGGCCGCGGGCAGCCCCACCGTCGTCGGCGTTCGGGCGCGGGGCCACGGTCGGAAGGCCCGACCGCCCGGCCGTTGGTCCCGCGGGGTCGTGGCGTCGGGTCAGTGCGGCTCGTTGGCGACGCCGACCCCGCCGAACACGGCGGTCGCGTTCACCGTCAGCAGGGGCGCGTCCTCGGGCAGATCGGTCTGCTCGGCGGTCTTGTCGTCGTAGCCGCCGAAGATCGGCAGCCCGCTCAACGACACCCGCCACCCCTTCGGCACCAGCACGTCGACGCCCCCGAACAGCGCGAACGCGTCGACGGTCGCCCGGTCGTCGATGTGCGCCTGCCGCAGGTCCAGCGTGGCCCCGCCGAACACCGCCGACACGTCGGCGTGCCGCAGATGCTCGGCCCGGTTGACCGTGGTCGACCCGCCGAGCACAGCGAGCGCGGGACCGTCGCCGCGCCGCACCCCGGTGCGGAAGACCCCGGCCATCACCGCCAGCCCGACGGCGACCAGCACCAGCGGCCCGATGAGCGCCGGCACGAGCCAGCCCTGGCGCGACGCCAGCAGCAGCACGCCCACGACCGTCACCACGGACGGGCCGACCGACAACCGCCGTTGCGCGACCATCGCCGCCACGCCGAGCCCGATCACCGCGAGCGGCCACCAGCGCCCGATCGTCACGCCGGCGTCCACCACGCCGGCCGCGTCCAGGAGCCCGCACACCCCCAGCGCCAACAGCACGATCCCGATCCACGCCCGAACCACCATCGCCGGCTCCTCTGCTCGGCACGGCCTCCGCCGTGCGATCCGAGGATGAGGCGACCGGCGACCGGCGGTCAGGGCCGAAGGACCGGTGACGCGGTGGCCGACGTGCCCGGCACCGGGCCCGCGGGCCCCCGCACGGAGGACCTTCGCCCGTGTCGGCCGGACCCGACCGGGCGGCATCCTCGGGCCATGACTCCCGCCCCGGTCGCCGCCGCGGCGGTCCTCCCCCACCCGTGGGCGGCGGCGTCCGCCGCGGTCGCGGCGGCCGTCGACACCGACCCCGCCCGCGGTCTCGACGACGCCGACGCCGCCGCACGGCTCGCCTCGACCGGCCCCAACGAGGTCCCCCGCGAACCGCCCCGCTCGCTGCTGCACTCGGTGCTGGCCCAGCTCCGCGAGACGATGATCCTCGTGCTCCTCGGCGCCGCCGTGCTGACCGCGGCGACCGGTGACCTCGCGGACTGCGTCGTGATCCTGCTCGTCGTCGCCGTGAACACCGTGGTCGGCGTGGTGCAGGAGCGGCGCGCGGTCGGTGCGGTGGCGGCACTGACGTCGCTGGCCGCCCCGCGGTGCACGGTGCTGCGCCGGGGCACGGCGCGCCGGGTCGACACCCGCGACCTCGTACCCGGCGACGTCCTGAGCGTCGCCGAGGGCGATGTGGCCGGCGCCGACGCGAGGCTGGTGACCGCACACGACCTGCAGGTCGACGAAGCGATGCTCACCGGCGAGTCCCTCCCGTCGGCCCGGGATCCCGACGCGCTGTGTGCCGTCGAGGCCCCGGTGGGCGACCGCCTCACGATGCTGCACGCCGGGACGCTGGTGGTGCACGGCACCGGCACCGCCGTGGTCGTCCGCACCGGCACGGCGTCGGAGCTGGGGCGGATCGCCCGGCTGCTGCACGAGCACGCCGCCCCGGACACCCCGCTGCAGCGCCGGCTCGCCGCGCTGGGAAGGCGGCTGTCGCTCGTCGCGGTGGCCGGCTGCGCGGCCGTCGTGCTGCTCGGGCTCCTGCGGGGTCAGCCGTGGGAGCTGATGGTCGTGGCCGGCATCAGCCTGGCCGTGGCCGCCATCCCCGAGTCGTTGCCCGCCGTCGTCGCCCTCGCGCTGGCGGGTGCGACGCGCCGGATGGCCGCCCGCGGCGCGATCGTGCGGTCCCTGCCGGCCGTCGAGGCGCTCGGTTCGGTGACGGTGCTCGCGTCGGACAAGACCGGGACCCTGACGGTGGGCAGCACGTCCTGCGTCGGGCTCTGGACCCCGGGTGGCGGCGAGATCGCGCTCACCGGCGAACCATCGCCGCCGGACGCGGCGGCGCGGGCGCTGCTGGTCGCGGCGGTGCTGTGCAACGACGCCGGGCCCGGAGCGGGTGGCACCGAGGGTGCGCTGGTCGCGGCCGCGCTCGCCGCCGGCATCGACGTGGCGCAGGTGCGGCGGGACTCGCCGCGCACGTCCGAGGTGCCGTTCGACTCGCAGCGCCGCGAGATGGTCACCCGGCACGGCGGCACCCCGGGTGGGACGGAGATCGTGAAGGGCGCGCCGGAAGTGGTGCTGGCCCGGGTCGCCCGGGCCACCGACACGGCCGAGGTGCTGGACCGCTGGACCGCAGGGGCCCGCCGCGTGCTGGCCGTGGCGTCGGGAGCGCCCGGGGACCTGCACCTGCTCGGGCTGGTGGCGATGGCCGACCCGCCGCGGCCGGAGGCCCGTGCCGCGGTGCTCGACGCCCGCGCGGCCGGCATCCGCACCATCATGATCACCGGTGACCACCCGGCCACGGCGACGGCGATCGCCCGGGCCACCGGCGTGATCGACGACGACGCGACGGTCGACCCCGGCGCGCCGCTGCGGCCGGTCTACGCGCGCACCGACCCGGCCGGAAAGCTCGACATCATCGCCGCGTGGCAGGCGGCCGGGCACGTCGTCGCGATGACCGGCGACGGGGTGAACGACGCCCCCGCGCTGCGCGCCGCCGACGTCGGCGTGGCGATGGGCCTGCGCGGGACCGAGGTGGCCCGCAGCGCAGCCGATGTCGTGCTCACCGACGACAGCCTCGCCACCGTGGTGGCCGCCGTCGGCGAGGGGCGCCGGGTCTTCGACAACGTGCGCCGTTTCGTCCGCTACGGCCTGTCCGGCGGACTGGCCGAGATCCTGATCATGCTGGCCGGCCCGTTCCTCGGGCTGCCACTGCCGCTGCTGCCCGGCCAGATCCTGTGGGTCAACCTGCTCACCCACGGCCTGCCCGGCGTCGCGATCGGGTCGGAGCAGGCCGAACCCGACGTCCTCCGCCGGGGACCGCGGTCGCCGCGGGAGGGCATCCTCACCCGCCGCGGATGGGTCGAGGTCGGGGTGTTCGGGGCCGCCGTCGCCGGCAGCAGCCTCGGTGTCGCCCTCTGGACCGCCGCGCAGGGCCGGCCGTGGCAGACCCCGCTGTTCGCCGCGCTGACCCTGGGTCAGCTCGGGATCGCGCTGAGCACCCGCTCGGACCACCGGCCGTTCTGGATGACGTCGCCGCGGGGCAACCCGTTCCTGTACCTGGCGGTGGCCGGGAGCGTGCTCGCGCTGCTGGCCGCGGTCTACGTGCCCCCGCTGGCCGGGCTGCTCGGCACCACGCTGCCGTCGCCGTCCGACGTGGCCGCGGTGATGGTCGCGGCCCTGGTCCCCGCCGTCGTCGCCGAGGTCGCCAAGGCCGTGCCCGACCGCGGGACCTCCGCCGACCCACCGGGGACGTTCAGCACTGCCCCCCACCGCGGGGTCGCACGACGCTGACGGGGGAAACACACCCGACGACGTTGGAGGACCTCATGGACGTGACGGAGATGGTGGCGCGCACGCGCGAGACGATGACGGCGGGCCGGGTGTTCGGCGAACCCGTCGTGCGGGACGGCGTCACGGTCATCCCCGTCGCGCGGGTCTCGGGCGGTGGCGGGGCCGGGGGCGGCGAGTCCCCGGCGGCCGAGGACGGCACCGCCGGCAGCGGGTCGGGCGGCGGGTTCGGGCTCGGGGTCGCACCGGCCGGTGTGTTCGTCCTGCGCGACGACGGGGTCACCTGGCGCCCCGCGGTCGACGTCAACCGGATCGTCGCCGGCGGGCAGCTGGTGATGGTCGTCGCCCTGCTCACCCTGCGCAGCTACCTCAGGAGCCGTTCCGACCGGCACTGACCCGGGTCATGACGGCGGCGGTAGCGGCGGTGAGGTCGTTGACGTGTGGGATCGCGGTGTCGAGGTGGGCGCGGTCCCAGCCCGGTCCGGCGGCGATCCGGCCGGTGGTGCCGGGAAGCAGGTCGAACACCGAGGCGTCCGCGAGCTCGCTCATCTGGGCGTAGAGCACGACGACGGCGGGCCGGCGTTGCTCGGCGGCGCGGGCGAGGGTGGCGGCGGGTGTGGCGGCACCGAGCACGGTGGCGGTGATCCCGGTCCGGCCGAGCGCGGCGGCGAGGGCGACCAGGGGGAGGTCGTGGGGGTCGTCGGGGACACTGGCCAGCAGTACCGGCGCGGGGTCGGGGAGTGCGGACACCGACGGGGTGGCCTCGGCGAGGACCGAGGTGGCGATGTGGGAGAGCAGGTGTCCCACGGCGATGCCGTGCGGGAGCTGGTCCCAGCGGTCGCCGATCGGGCCGAGGACGGGCCGCACGACGGTCTCCCAGATGGTGGGCGCGTCGGTGCGGGCGAGGTGGTCACGCAGCAGCCAGCGCACGGTGGGGCCGTCGAGGTCCAGCGCGGCGGCGCAGACGCGGTGGGCGACGGGGTCGGCGTCGGCGGGCAGGGGCATGTCGTGGTGGGCGGCGGCGAGCACCGCGCGGGCGGCGTCACTGGTGGAGACGCCGTCGGCGATGAGCCGTTGCACGGCGGCGAGGCGATCGACGTCGTCGCGGCTGTAGCGGCGGTGCCCGCCCGCGGTGGTGCGGGTGGGGGCCAGGCCGTAGCGCTGCTGCCACATCCGCAGGGTCGCCTGCGAGAGGCCCATCCGCTCCGCGACGACCGAGATCGGCAGCGCGACGCCCAGGTCCGCTCCCGGGAGCGGACGGGATTCGGGACCCACCCCGTCGGCGACCGGCTCTCGTTCGACCGTCATCGGTCACGTCCCTCGTCGCCGGTGCCGTGGTTGTTGTGGTGGTGGTTGCACCGGTTGCGTGCGTACGGTTCTCGCGTTCGGCGGAACTTCTGCACAATACCTCGACAATGATCTCTAGGCAACCTTAGTATCGCCGCATTGCTCGGCAGGCCCGCTCCAGACCCCAGCGGTGTCCTGTCCCTTGCCAGGGGTTGTTCCGCGCTCGGGAAGGAATTCGAATGTGTACAGGCCTTGGCAGCGGCGGCCAGGGGCCGCCCGAGAGCCGCCTGGCGAGCGCCACACCGTCATCGGCTCCTGTACCCGTTCCCGGGCCAGCCGCGGCTCCGGCGGTCGGCAGCACCGGTGTCGCTGAACGCGTACTGGCGACCGGGTCCGGAGCGGCGTGATGAGCAGCCCGGCGCCCGACGCCGCGGCGCAGTTGACGTTCCCGGACCAGCCGCGTCTGGAGCTCGACGAGTTGTTGGGGCAGCTGGTGGGCCGGGCGCAGGAGGTGATGGGCGCGCAGGGCCGGTTGCGGGGGTTGTTGCAGGCCACGCAGCTGATCGGCGCGGATCTGGGGTTGCCGGTGGTGCTGCGGCGGGTCGTGCAGGCGGCGCGGGAGCTGATCGGGGCCCGCTACGCCGCGCTGGGGGTGATCGCCGCCGACGGGCATCTCGCCGAGTTCATCCACACCGGCATGGACGCCGGGCAGGTGGAACGGATCGGGCACCTGCCCCAGGGCAAGGGGCTGCTGGGGGCGTTGATCGACGACGCGACCCCGATCCGGCTGGTCGCGATGAGCGGCGACGACCGCTCGGTGGGGTTCCCGCCGGACCACCCGCCGATGGGCTCGTTCCTGGGCGTGCCGATCCGGGTCCGCGGGAAGGTGTTCGGCAACCTGTACCTCACCGAGAGCACCCGCGGGGAGTTCAGCGCCGAGGACGAGGAGCTGGCGAAGGCGTTGGCCGCGGCGGCCGGGTCGGCGATCGACCACGCCCGGCTCTACGAGGTCGCCCGCACCCGACAGCAGTGGCTAGAGGCCAGCGCGGCGATCACCCGTCGCATGTTGACCGGGCCCCCCGGCGGCGCGGGCGACACCGACGCGGGACGGCTCGGTCCGCTGCGGTTCGTCGCCGAGCGCAGCCGGGCCCTGGCCGACGCCGACCTGGTGACGGTCGTGCTGCCCGCCGACGGCCCTGCCCCGGCCGGTGGTGCCGACCCGGGCCTGCGGGTGGTCGTGGCCGTCGGGACCGGCGCCGACGACCTGCTCGACGGGCGGGTCGCGGTCGAGGGCACGCTGTCCGGTCAGGTCTTCACCACCGCCGAGCCGGTCCGGGTCGCCCACTCCCGCGACCCGCAGGGGCCGGAGTCGGTCGTCTCGGCCGCGCTCGACGTGGGCGCGGTGATGGTCGTGCCCCTGACCGGTGCGGGCGGGGTCAACGGCGTGCTCACCGCGGCCCGGACCGCGGGGCGGCCGGAGTTCACCGCCGACGACCTGGCGATGGCGGCGGGTTTCGCCAACCAGGCCTCGGTCGCGATCGAGCTCGCCGACGCCCGCGCCCAGCAGGCCCGGGTGGCGATGGCCGACGAGCGCGAACGGATCGCCGCGGACCTGCACGACCACGTCATCCAACGCCTGTTCGCCACCGGGCTGTCCCTGCAGAGCGCCGTGGGCGCACTCGGCACAGCCAACAGCGCCGGACCACGCATCACCGGCGCCGTGCGCGATCTCGACGACACCATCCGCCAGATCCGCACCACCATCTTCGGCCTGCACACCTCGCCGATGACCCGCGACACCGTCCGCGGCCGGCTCATGCAGGTCGTCACCGACACCACCGCCTGTCTGCCCACCCCGCCCGCCCTGCGGTTCTCCGGCCTGCTCGACGCGCTCCCCGACCCGATCACGGAGGACCTCGTCGCGGTGCTGCGCGAGTCGCTGACCAACGTCGCCCGCCACGCCCACGCCTCCATCACCACGGTCGACATCGACGCCGACACCACCACCGTCACCCTCCAGGTGACCGACGACGGGATCGGTGTCCCGGAGACGGGGCGCCGTAGTGGTCTGGACAACCTCCGCCACCGCGCCGAGCACCACGGCGGCACCCTCACCCTCACCGCCGCCCGGCCCACCGGCACCCACCTGCGCTGGACCGTCCCGATCTGACCCACCCGCCCGGACCGGACACGGAGCCTGGAGGGTGGCTTCCGTACCGGAACGGGTGCACCAGCGGTGCCGCGACACAGCAACGGAGCTGGTTCGCGGTGCCGCGACCACGCCGGCCGGGCCCACCTCCACGGGCCCGGCCGGCATCCGGCCACACCGCGACGCGGGACCCGGGGTCCCGGTCCGGGGTCGTTCGTCCCTTCCGTCGCGGCCACCGACAGCGCAGGGTGGAGGGATGTCCTCCCCGACGTGCCGGGCACGGTGATCGCCACGGGCTCGACGACCACCACGGACGCCCCCCGGCGCCCGCCCACCGCCCCGACCGGGCGGCATCCGCGTGACCTGGTCGTCCTCCTGGTCGCCGCCGGGGTCGTCGCCCTGTGCTCGCTCGCCGCGCGGCTGTGGACGGCCGACCCCGTCGAGGTGGGGCTCTTCCAGCAGGTCCAGCAGATCCCGGCGGCGTCGACCGTCGGGTGGCAGGCACTGGCCGTGGCCGGCGGCTGGGCCGGCATCGCGGTGGTCACCGCGGTCGCGCTGTACCTGAAGCGCTTCCGGCTCGGGCTGCTGTGCGCCGGGGCCGGGGTGCTCGCGTGGGGGCTCGCCCTCGCCGTGGGCGTGCTGGTCGGTCTCCGCCCGGTCCCCGCGGAACTGCGCGAGATCGCCGGGGTCCGGCTGCCCGAGGCCGCGGGCTTCGCCTTCCCGTCGGCCCACGCCGCGGTCGCGGCGGCACTGGCGGCGGTCGCGGCGCCGTACCTGCGGCGCGGCTACCGGTCGGCGGCGTGGGGCCTGGTGGTGCTGGTCGCGGCGGCGGACGTGTACCTCGGGACCGGCCTGCCGCTCGACACCGTCGCCGGGGCGTTCCTCGGCTGGGGTGTGGGCGCGGCGTTCCACCTGCTGTGGGGAGCCCCGGGCCGGACGACCTCCGGGCCCGCCGTCCGACGGGCGCTGGAGCAGGCCGGGCTCGCCCCGGTGACGCTCGTCCCCGTCCGGGGCCGGTTGACCGGGCCGCGGGAGTTCCGCGCCACCACCGTGGACGGCGGGCGGCTGCGCGTCGAGGTCGTGCAGCGGCTGCACCGCCGGGCCGGACCCTGGTACCGGCTGCGCCGGATACTGGCGTCGGTCGAGGTCGAGGACGAACCGGCGCTGTCGGGGACCCGTCACGAGACCGAGCACGAGGCGCTGGTCACGCTGTTCGCGCAACGGGCCGGGCTGCGGACCCCGCCGCTCGTGCTCACCTGCCAGACCCGCCACGGCACCCCGCTGCTGGTGCGCCGCGAGGTCGACGGCAGGCGGCTCGGCGAGCTGTCCGCCGGCGAGGTCGACGACCGGTTGCTCGACGCCGTCTGGCGGCAGGTCGCCACGCTGGGCGAGGCCCGGATCGCCCACCACGACCTGCGCGTGAAGAACGTCCTCGTCGACACCGGCGGCGAGCCCTGGCTGCTCAACCTCACGTTCGGCACGATCGGGGCGTCGACGGCCCGCATCGCCCAGGACGTGGCGGAGGCGCTGGTGTCGCTGGCGTCGCTGGTCGGGGTCGAGCGCGCGGTGGCCGCCGCGTGCCGGGTCCTGCCGCCCGACCGGCTCGAGCCCGCCCTGGTCTACCTGCAACCGCTCGCGCTGCCGCGCCGGATCCGCGGGCAGACCGGCCGCGGGCGCTACCTGCTCACCGACCTGCGGGAGACCCTCGCCGAGCAGATCGACCGGCCGATCCCGACGTTGCGGTCCCCGGTGCGGGTCTCCACCGTGGTCGGCCTGCTGGCGCTCGGCGCCGCCGTCTACACGCTGCTGCCCCAGCTGTCGAGCATGGGCGCGGTGCTGGCGTCGCTGCGCGACGCGAACTGGGCCTGGCTGGCCGTCGCGTTCGCGGCCGGGCTGGTGGCGATCGTGGCGTCCGCGGTCTCGATCCAGGGCTCGGCCACGGTGGCGCTGCCGTTCTGGCCGACCACCTGGGTACAGCTCGCGGCGGCGTTCACCGGGCGCACCACCCCGGGCGGGGTCGGCTTCTTCGGGGTCAACATCGCGTTCCTGGAGCGCCGCGGCCTGCGCCGGGCGAACGCCCTCGGCGTGACGGCGCTGAACGTGGCCGGGAACACCGTGACCGGGGCGGTCTGGGGCGTCGTCGGCCTGCTCGGTGCGGGCGCCACGGCCACCAGCCGCATCACGCTCCCGCACGGCTGGCCGGTCGTGGGAGCGGCCGCCGGAGTGCTCCTCGCCGCCGTCGCCGTGCTCGCCTCGCCCTTCGGACGGCGCCGGGTGCTCCGCCCGGCACTGCGCGTGGGTCGCGAGCTGCTGGCCACCCTGCGCCGGCCGGTGCGGGCCACCCAGCTGTTCGGCGGGGCGTCGGCGCACATGCTGGTCTCGGGCCTGGGGCTGGCGGCCACCCTGGCGGCGTTCGGCGAACAGGTCCCCGTGTTCGGGGTGCTCGCGGTGTTCATGGTCGGCCAGACCATCGGCCATCTCGTGCCCGTGCCCGGCGGTCTCGGCCCGGTCGAGGCGCTCATGATCGGCGGCCTGAGCGCGCTGGGCGTGGCGCCGACGGCGTCGGTGGCCACCGTGCTGACCTTCCGGCTGCTGACCTACTGGCTCCCTGTCCTGCCCGGCATCGCGGCGTTCCGGTTCCTGCAGCACCGCGGCGTCATCTGACGGGCCGCTACCGCGGCGGTGGCGGGACCGGGGACGGCGCCGTCCGGTGGGGCTCGCGGATGCCGAGGGCGGCCCGCAGGGCACCGATCCCGGTGAAGGCGGGGCGCCAGCCGAGCTCGGTGCGGGCCCGGGTGGTGTCCATGATCGCCGGATGGGCCAGCGCCTCGGCCCACTCCGCGAACGGCGGCAGGAACGGCAGGGCCGCGACGGCCCGCGCCACCGCCCACGCGGGCCCCGGGGGCAGCGGCAGGACCAGCGCGCCGAGCTCGCGGGCGACGTCGACGGCCGTGACGACGCCCTCGCCCGCGATGTTGTAGGCCCCGGGCGGCCCGGCGCCGAGGACGCAGAGCAGGAGGGCGCGGCCCACGTCGTCCTCGTGGACGAACTGCATCGGCAGCGCGGGGACCGCCATGGGCACGGGCAGCCGCCGGGCGCCGCCCGCGAGGAGGCGGGCCAGCGGGGCGAGCGGTCCGGGCAGGGTCTTGGCCCCCACCGTGTGCGGGCCGAGCACGATCGACGGCCGGAGCAGGTAGAGCGCGGGCGGCCCGGTGCAGCCGCCGTTCTCCTCGCGGAGCCGCACCTCCAGCTCGGCCTTCTGCCGGGCATAGAACAGCCGCGCCGCCGGCCTGACCGGCTGGTCCTCGGTCATGGCGAGGGGGTTGTCGGCGTGGAAGCCGTACGCGGCCACCGACGACGCGTACACGAACCGCGCCACGCCCGCGGACCGCGCGGCCCGGAACACGGTCAGCGTGCCGTCGACGTTGACCGCGCGCAGGTCCGCGCGCGGCGCGGTGCCGGCGACGGAGAACGCCAGGTGGACGACCACGTCGACGCCCCGGAAGGCCGTGGCGAGCACGCCGGGGTCCCGGACGTCGCCCTGCCGGTAGTCGGTCTTCGTCCAGCCGCGCGACGCCGGGTCGAACGGCCGCCGCGCGACGCCGACGACGTGCGCCACCCGCTCGTCGGCCTCCAGCAACGGCATCAGCCCGGCACCGAGCGTGCCCGTGGGTCCGGTGACCGCGACGGTGAACCCGGCGGCCCGCGCGCGCACGCCGGTCACTGCCCGGACGGATGCACGGCGTTCACCGCCGCGCCGATCCCGGCCGCCCACCGACGGATCCGCTCGGGGTCGCGGAAGTCGCCCGCGAGCTCGCCGCTCGCCATCCGCCGGGCCAGGAACCCGCGGGCCGTGGCCGGGTCGAGGACCCCGCCGAAGGTGACGGGCGGCCGCGCGTCGATCGAGCGCCGCAGGCGTGCGACGTTGGCCGGCTCGGGCTGGTCGGGGTCCACGGCGTCCTGGCCGCAGGGCCCGGACTGGAACAACCACACGTCGCGGTCCCGCAGTGCGCGGGCGTGCCGCTTGAGGAAACGCACGGCGTCGGGGCGCCAGCGCCGGATGTAGAGCGCGCTGCCGAGCACCACGGTCCCGTAGCCCTCGACGTCGTGGACGTCGGCCGCCGACATCACGTCCGCACTGACGCCCCGGGCGCGGAGCTCCTCGGCGACGGTGGCGGCGATGCCGGCCGTGCCGCCCATCTTGGAGGCGTACGCCACGAGGACGTGGCCACGGGCACCGGTGGGCTTCGGAACGGTCATCGGCCTGCTCATCTCGTCTCGTCGGTACCGACCGAGGCTCGCCGCTCCCGCTCCCCCGGGCCAGGGCCGTTGGACCCGCCGGAACGGGCGAACGCACCTCCGGGGAGCGGGTTACCGGACCTGGATCCAGCGTCCCGTCAACCGCGCCAGCGGCAGCGCGACCACCCGGCCGCCGATCGCGCTGAAGCCGGCCGGCGTGCGCTCGGCCAGCGCACCGACGCGGCCGGGGTCGGTCACGTCGTAGGTCTCGCCGATGCCCAGCACCGTCCAGCCCGCCCCGCTGCCGCAGTCGATCTGGTCGATCTCGAACGCGACCACCGCGTTCCGGGTCGCCTCGGCGAGCTCACCGGCCACCGGCGTGCCGAACAGCACCTCACCGGCGTCGAGGACGTAGGCCACCGGCTGGGCGGCGGGGAGTGCGCCCGCGGTGTAGACGACCCGACCGATGCCGCCGGAACCCAGCAACGCGAGGCACTTCTCGCGGTCCACCTGCATCACCTGTCCCCTGTTCACAGCACCAGGTTGATGCCGGGCGCGACCGGGCGGCAGGTGCCGGAAGTCACCCCGGGCGGGCATTCGGCACGTCATCACCGGGCCCCGGTCCCGGCGGTCGGCCCCGCCGCGCCGGTGATCTAGCGTCTGGTCATGCCCGATCGCAGGCCGGCCGCCCGGCGCATCCCGCGTGTCGATCTCCCGGTGGAGATCCCGGTGGAGGCCGACCAGCGGCCACACGCCCTCGCCGCGGCCCTGCGGCACGTCGTGCTGGCCAGCGAGCGCTGGCGGCTGCGCGTCGCCCGCACGTCGCTGGGTGTCGGCGCCACGGAGATGATGGCCGTCGCGACGCTCGGCGCCGAGGGATCCCAGACACCGTCCCAGCTCGCCGCCCGGCTCCAGATCACCACACCGTCGGTCAGCGAGCTGATCGACCGCCTGGAACGAGCCGGGTTGGCCGGACGGACGCCACATCCGCACGACCGCCGCAAGACCGTCGTCGGGCTCTCGCAGGACGGGCGCCGCTACGCCCGGACCGTGCTGGCCCGGTACGCCGACATGATCGACCGCGCGACCCGCGACCTCGACGACCGCACCCGGGACGAGCTGGCGCAGGTCCTGGGCGAGCTCGGTGCCGCGCTCGACGGCGCCTCCGGGACGCTGTTCCCCGGCACCTGATCACCGGCGGCCCGTGCCGGCGGGTGCGGCGGGCGACGGGCACTCAGCGACCGGGTGCGAGCGGGCCAGCACCAGCACGCCCGCGAAGGCCGTGGCCGCGGCGGCGACGAGCAGGGTCCCGACGAGGCCGGAGACCTGCGTGGCCTCACCGAGCAGGGTCGCCCCCACCAGCACGGCGACGAGCGGATCGACCACCGTCATGCACGCCACCACGAGCTCCGCGGGCCCGGCGGCGTGAGCGTGCTGGATGGCCCATCCCCCGGCCACCAGTGCCCCACCGATGCCCGCGACGCCCAGCAGGACCATCGGCTCCAGCGGCGACGTCCCCGACACCACCGCCTGCCCGACCGCCCGGACCAGCACCGAGACGAGCCCGAAGGCCGCGGCACCCGCCGAGGCGAACGCCAGGCAGCGCCACCGCCCGGTGCCCGCCAGAGCGGCCCCGACGAGCACGACGACCAGGACGGCGACCGCGGACCCGGCCCACGCCAGCGCCTGCCCGGTGGCGGGCCCGCTCACCACGGACACCGACGCCAGGGCCACGAACGCCGCCACCCCTGCCGTGCTCAGCGCCACCCCGACGATCGCGGCGCGCCGCGGCCGGCGCCGGGCCGCACCCGCGGCGAGCAGCACCGCGACCGGGACGGCCAGCACGCCCAGCGGCTGGACCAGGCTCAGCGGCGCGAGCACCAGCGCGAACGCGTGGACCGCGGACCCGAGGGCCGCGAGCCCCGTGCCGACCAGCCACCGCGGCCGCCGGACCAGCAACCCCAGCTCGCCGCGCCCGAGACGGTCCGACCCCGCGGTGGCGCTCACGGCGACGACGGCGCCGTTCTGGAGTGCCGCCGCCACCGCGAAGCATCCGGCCGCGGCCACCGCGAGGACCACCGCGACGACCCACGCCGTCGGCATTCCCGTCACCGCCCCGCCCGCACGTCGCGACCCTGGTCGCCCCGGCCGGCGCGGCGACGGGGCCCAGGGCCCCCCGGCGGCGGGCCGTCCGGCCCGGTCGTCCGGCGCGGGACCCGCAGCGAGAGGTAGCTCAGACCGCCCGCCGGGATCGGCAGCCAGAAGCTGACCACCCGCCAGCCGAGCACCGCGATCAGCGCGGGTGCCGCCGGCCCGCCGAACGCGACCAGCGCCGGGACCAGCACCCCCTCCACCACGCCGATCCCGCCGGGCGTGATCGGCAGGACCCCGAGGGTGTTCGCCAGCCCGTACGCGACGAGCAGGCCGGCGACGCCCACCGGGTGGCCGAGGGCGAGCAGGAACATCTCCAGTGCCGCGGCGTCGAGGAGCCAGTTGGCGGCGGCCCACCCGACGGCCACCCCGAGCTGCCTGCGGTCGCGGGTGATGTGGTGCAGGCGGCGCACGATCTCCTGGGTGCGGCGGTCGACCCGCTCGGCGTCAAGGCCCGGGACCCGCGCGGCGATCCGGTGCAGCAGCCGGGTGCCGCGCCCACCCCCGCGGGCCGCCGCCACCGTCACGAGCACGACGTCCACGACGGCGACCACGCCGAGGACCACACACAGCGCGACGAGCCGCCCTCCCGGACCGTGCACGACGATGGCGGCGACCAGCGCGCCCCACAGGATCACGTGCAGCACCATCGCCGAGAGCACGCCCTGCACGCCCGCGAGCAGGGCGGCATCGGCGGCGTCGACGCCGTCGGCGCTCAGCAGCCGGAACCGGAGCGCCGCGGTGCCGGCCGGCCCGCCGGGGATGACGTGGCCCGCGCCCCAGGTGGCGAGGTCGATGCGCACCAGCCGGGAGAACCGCGGCCGCACGGCCACCGGCAGCAGCGCCCGGGTGTAGGCGGCGTAGGCGGCGATCGAGACCGCCTCCAGCACGACCCCCGGGACGAACCACCACAGCGCCACCCCGCGGGCCGCGGTCAGCACCCCGTCCACGTCGCCGACCAGCGGCAGCACCCCGTACTCGACCACCACGGCCAGCACGGCGAGCGCGACCCCGCGGCGCACCCACCTGCGGCCCGTCACACCGGGAGCCCGCCACGCGGTGCGCTGCCGACCGGCCGGACCGCGGCCGGCCGCTCCGCGATGATCGCCTCGAGGGTGGCACCGTCGATGGTCTCGCGCTCCAGCAGGACGGCGGTGAGCCGGTCGAGGACGTCGCGGTGGTCGCGCAGGATCGCGCCCGCCGCCTCCTCCGCCTCGCGCAGCAGCCGGGCCACCTCCTCGTCGACGGCACGCTGGGTCTGCTCCGCGTAGGGCCGGGCCCCGAGCGGGTTGTCGTGCGTGGCCCCGTCCGGCCCGTACCCGACGGGCCCGAGCCTCGGTGAGAGCCCCCATTCCCGCACCATCCGCGTGGCCAGCTCGGTGGCCGAGGCGAGGTCGTTGGCCGCGCCGGTGGACGCCTCGCCGAGCACGGCCTCCTCGGCGGCGCGCCCGCCCATGCGCACGGCGAGGGAGTCGGTGAGGTAGCTCTGCGGGTACAGGTGGCGTTCCGACAGCGGCAGCTGCTCGGTGACGCCGAGCGCGGCGCCCCGCGGCAGGATCGTGATCTTCGCGACCGGGTCGGCGTGCGGGGACAGCGCGGCGACCAGCGCGTGCCCGGCCTCGTGCACGGCGACGGCGCGCTTCTCCCCCGGCAGCAACGCGTTCGAGGAGTCCCGGCGGCCCAGCAGCAGGCGGTCCCGCGCGGCGTCGATGTCCGCGGCGGTCACGACGTCGCGGTCGGCGCGCACCGCGTTGATCGCCGCCTCGTTCACGAGGTTGGCCAGGTCGGCGCCCGAGAACCCCGGGGTGCCGCGGGCCACCGCGCCGAGATCGACGTCGGCGCCGAGGTCCTTGCCGCGGGCGTGGATGGCGAGGATCGCCGCCCGCTCCGCCTGGTTGGGCAGCGGGATCTCGACGGTCCGGTCGAACCGGCCCGGTCGCAGCAGCGCCGCGTCCAGCGACTCCGCCCGGTTGGTCGCGGCGATCACGACCACCCCGCTGCCCGCCTCGAACCCGTCCATCTCCGACAGCAGCTGGTTGAGGGTCTGCTCGCGCTCGTCGTTCGACCCGAAGCCCCCGCCGGACCCGCGGCGGCCGCCGATCGCGTCGATCTCGTCGATGAAGATGATCGACGGCGCCTGCGCGCGGGCGTCCTCGAACAGCGACCGCACCCGCGAGGCCCCGACCCCGACGAACATCTCGACGAAACCGGAGCCGCTGATCGAGAAGAACGGCACACCCGCCTCGCCGGCCACCGCCCGGGCGAACAGTGTCTTCCCGGTGCCCGGTGGGCCGATCATGAGGACGCCCTTGGGCCCCTTCGCCCCCGCCCGGCGGTACCGCTCGGGATTGCGCAGGAAGTCGACGACCTCCATGACCTCGGTCTTCGAGCCCTCGTAACCGGCGATGTCGGCGAACCGGGCCCCGGGCTTCGACTCGTCGTAGACCTTGGCCTTCGACGCCCCGACGCCCATCATCCCGCCGAGGCCGCCCGCACCGAGCCGCCGGCTGCTGCGACGCAGCCACCACAGGCCGAGCCCGATGATCAGGACGTAGGGCAGGAACGACAGCAGGACGGCACCCCACGACGTGGCGCCGGGGTTGGTCGCGCTGACCGCGACGCGGTGGGCCGCCAGCAGCGGGGCGAGGCCCGGGTCGGCCAGGGCGGTGGGCACCTGCGAGGTGTAGGTGGCTCCGCCCACGAGCGTGCCGCTGACCGCGCCGGTGCCGCTGATCGTGGCCGTGGCCACCTTGTCCGCCGTCACCTGCGCCACGAAGTCGCTGTAGCCGAGCACCTGCGCCGACGGCGTCAGGAGGGCCGGGACGGCGTACAGGGCGACGAGCCCGAGGAGCCAGATCGGCATGATCCACCGCTGCCAGCGCGGCGGCGGCGGGGTCGGGCTCCCCGGGGACGTCCTGCCCGGACCGGGGTCCGGACCGGGCCAGCTGCTCACCGGCGGGCGCCGTGTCCGGGGTCCCGGTCGGCCGGACGTCGAACCATCATGACGGCCCCTTCGGATCGTTCGGCTGGGTCGGACCCGATGGTCTCGCCGCCGCGGCGCTCCCCCCAGGGCCGTCGGCCCCTGATCGCAGGTCCGGTCGGCACCGGGCCGACGGGCCGCGGCGGGCGAGCCGTTGTCCCCTACCGGTGGCCCCGCACCCGTCACACCCTTGGCCCATGACGCAGATGCACACCACGACCGACGCCGAGCTCCAGCAGGCGATCATCGACGAGCTGTACTGGACGCCGGAGGTGGACGCCGCCCACATCGGCGTGGCCGTCACCGACGGCGCGGTGACGCTCTCCGGTGAGGTCACCAGCTACCCGGAGCGCTACCACGCCGAGCAGGCGGTGAAGCGGGTGCGGGGCGTGCGGGCGGTCGCCGAGGAGATCGCCGTGCGCAGCACCTGGGTGACCCTCAACGACACCGACATCGCCCGGGAGGCCGGCGAGGCGCTCGGCCGCGCGGTCGACGTGCCGAACGGGGCGGTCACGGCGTCGGTCCACGACCGCCGGATCACCCTCACCGGGACCGTCACCTGGCAGTTCCAGCGCCGGGCGGCCGAGCAGGCGGTCAAGTACCTCAGGGGCGTGACCGCCGTCCACAACGGGATCATGATCCGGCCCGCCGCGGCCGTGACGGACATCCGGAGGTCGATCCGGTCCGCCTTCGTGCGCAGCGCCCAGATCGACAGCAGCCACGTCGACGTCGCCGTCGGCGCGGACGGCGTCATCACCCTGACCGGCCGGGTCCGGTCGCACGCCGAGCGGCGGCAGGCGGAGCAGTCCGCGTGGGCCGCCCCCGGCGTCAGCTCGGTGGAGAACCTGATCCGCGTGGAGAACTGACGGCCGGCCGCGCCGGGACGGGGTCCGGGTGACCAGGCGTCGCCCGGCCCGCGCCGCGCTCGCGGTGCTGATGCTCCTGCCGCTGCTCCTGCTCGCGTCCGTCGCGGTCGCCGCCCCGGCAGCGGCCGGGCCGTGGGATGACCTCGACCCCCTGCTCCCCGGGGTCCTCACCGCCGCCGCGGGCACCGTCGTGCGACCCGCCCTCGTCGACGCCGACCGGGCCGTGCTGCGGGCCCGCGCCGCGGCGGGAGCCCCGGCCGTGGTGCTGCGGCTGGCGGCACGCCCCGGCGAGCGCTACTTCGGCCTCGGGGAGCGGTTCGGCCGGTTCGACCTGCGCGGGCAGGTCCTGGCGAACTGGACCGCCGACGGCATGGGCCGTCCGGGGGTCGTCACCACGTACTCGCCGATGCCGTTCCTGCTCTCCGAACGCGGCTACGCCGTCCACCTCGACACCGCCGCGTCGACGATCGTGGACCTGTCCGGCCGGGACGCGGTCACGATCACCGTCGCGTCGCGCGAGGTGGACGTCGAGGTGTTCACCGGCCCGGACCCGGCCACGGTCGTCCGCGACCACGCCGTGTCGATCGGCCTGCCGCCGGTCCCCCCGCCGTGGGGTCTGGGCGTCTGGAAGTGCCTCGTCGGCGGCACCGCACGCGTGCGCGCCGACACCGGCGCGCTCCTGGCCGCCGGGGTCCCGCTGGACGCGGTCTGGACCTACGACATCGCCGATCCGGCGTCGGGGTTCGGGTGGCCGTGGCAGGTCTACGGCCCCGTGCCGCCCGGTCCCTATCCCGACCCGGCGGCGCTGATCGCGGGCCTGCACGCCGACGGGCTGGCCGTGCTGGGCTACCTCACGCCGTTCGTCGTGGTCGGCGCTCCCGGCTACGCCGGCGCCGCCGCCCGCGGTTACCTGGTCACGACCGCCGACGGCGTGGTCTACACCCAGCCCTGGCTGGCCGGCACACGGCGGGCCTACGTCGACTTCACCGACCCCGCCGCGACAGCCTGGTGGCAGGACCGGGTCCGCGCCGGGCTCACCGGCGTCGGGTTCGACGGCGCCATGCAGGACTACGGCGAGGACGCCCCGGCCGAGGACCGCTACGCCGACGGCGAACCCGGTGCCCTCGTCCACAACGCCTACCCGCGGCTCTACGCCGACGCCGTCCGCGCCGCCGCGCAGTCGGTCAAGCCCGACACCACCGTGTTCTTCGCCCGCTCCGGCTACACCGGCGCCCAGAGCGCGCAGACCGGCCGGTTCACCGGCGACCAGACCCGCGACTGGGACATCCGCACCGGGCTCGGCTCGGTGCTGGCCGGCATGCTCAACGGCTCGCTCTCCGGGTGGCCCTACTGGGGCCCCGACATCGGTGGCTTCCTGTCCGGTACCGGCGAGCGCGACCGCGACCTGTGGACGCGCTGGGTGCAGCTCGGCGCCCTGTCGCCCGTCATGCGCGACATGCTCGGTGCCCAGACCGACCCCATCGGTGTCCAGACCGACGTGCGCACGCTCGCGACCTTCCGCGGCTACGCGTTGCTGCACCGCGCCCTCGAGCCCTACCTGCACGAGCTCGCCGTCCAGGCCCACGGCACCGGGGCCCCGCTCATGCGGCCGCTGTGGCTCGACGACCCGACGGAGCGCACCGCGTGGTCCGTGAGCGACGAGTACACGCTCGGCCCCGCCGTGCTCGTCGCCCCCGTCACCACACCGTCCACCCGCTCCCGTCCGGTGTGGCTGCCGTCCGGGACCTGGCGGGACTACTGGACCGGCGCCACGGTCACCGGGCCCGCCTGGATCCGCGCCGACGCGCCCGTCGGGCACATCCCGCTCTGGACCGGCGGGCCGGCCGCACCCGACCTCCCGCCGCCGGCGTCCCTGGGCCTGCCCGGCGGTCTCCGTTGACGGGCCGCGCGGCCGGCCCCCGGGGACCGGGGCCGGTACCGGGATGCGGGGGGACCTTCGGCCCTCACCACCGTGCGCCCCCGCTCGTAACGTCACCCGGACCTTCATCGACCAGGGAGAACCCATGTTGTACGTCCCCCCGGGTGGCGCCGGCAGCATCGTGACCGTCGCGCCCCGCTACGAGAACTTCATCGGCGGCAAGTGGCAGGCCCCGACCCGGGGCCACTACCGGTTCGACGTCAGCCCCGCCACCGGCAACCCCATCACCGAGGTCGCGTACTCCTCCCCGGAGGACGTGGAGCTGGCGCTCGACGCCGCACACGCCGCGAAGGACGCGTGGGGCGAGGCGTCGGCGGCCGACCGCGCCGCGGTGCTGCTCGCGATCGCCGACCGCATCGAGGCGAAGGCCGAGATGCTCGCGGTCGCCGAGAGCTGGGAGAACGGCAAGCCCGTCCGCGAGACGCTCGCCGCCGACATCCCACTCGTCGTCGACCACTTCCGCTACTTCGCCGCCGCCGCGCGGTCGGAGGAGGGCCGCACCACCGAGATCGACAAGGACCTCGTCGCCTACCACTTCCGCGAGCCGCTGGGGGTGGTCGGGCAGATCATCCCGTTCAACTTCCCGCTGCTGATGGCCGCGTGGAAGCTCGCCCCCGCGCTCGCCGCCGGGAACTGCTCGGTGATGAAGCCGGCCTCCCCCACCCCGTGGTCGATCCTCAAGCTGATGGAGGTCATCGAGGACGTCGTCCCGCCGGGCGTCGTCAACGTGGTCACCGGGCCCGGCGGCGAGATCGGCAAGGCCCTGGCCACCAGCCCACGCATCGCCAAGATCGGGTTCACCGGCGAGACCGTGACCGGCCGGCTCATCATGCAGTACGCCGCGCAGAACCTGATCCCGTCCACCGTCGAGCTCGGCGGCAAGTCGCCGAACATCTTCTTCTCCGACGTCATGGCCCACGACGACGACTTCCTCGCCAAGGCCGTCGAGGGCCTCGTGCTCTACGCGTTCAACAAGGGCGAGGTCTGCACCTGCCCGTCGCGGGCGCTGATCCAGGCCGACATCTACGACGAGTTCATGGCCCGCTGCCTGGACCGGATCGCGGCGATCCGCCAGGGCAACCCGCTCGACACCGAGACCCAGCTCGGACCCCAGGTCTCCGCGGCCCAGCTCGAGAAGATCACCTCCTACGTCGCGATCGGCCGTGCCGAGGGCGCCGAGGTCCTCATCGGCGGTCAGCGCGCCCACATCGACGGCGAGTTCGCCGAGGGCTACTACTTCCAGCCGACGGTCCTCAAGGGCGACAACAGGATGCGCGTGTTCCAGGAGGAGATCTTCGGGCCGGTGCTGGCCGTCACCACCTTCGCCGACGACGACGACGCCCTCGCGATCGCCAACGACACCCTCTACGGCCTGGGCGCCGGGGTCTGGACCCGTGACGGCACCCGCGCCTACCGGATGGGACGCAGGATCAAGGCCGGGCGGGTCTGGACGAACTGCTACCACCAGTACCCGGCGGGAGCGGCGTTCGGCGGGTACAAGATCTCCGGCATCGGCCGCGAGAACCACCGCATGATGCTCGACCACTACAGCCAGACCAAGAACCTCCTGGTCAGCTACAGCGACAAGCCACTCGGTCTGTTCTGAGCACCACGATGACCGAGACGGTGCCCGGGCCCACTCCCGGGACGACCCGGATCTCGGCCACCCCGGCGGCGCGCCGGGCCATCGCGGCCCTGCGCGACGAGCTCGGGGGGCCGGTGATGTTCGTGCAGTCCGGCGGCTGCTGCGCGGGCAGCACGCCGATGTGCTTCCGCGACGGCGAGTTCCTCGTCGGGGACGTCGACGTGCTGCTCGGAGACCTGGACGGCTGCCCCTTCTACATCGACGCACGGCTCGACGACGCCTGGGGCCGCGGCCACCTCCTGCTCGACGTCGCGGCGGGACCACCGGAGGGGTTCTCGCTGGCCGCGGGGGCCGAGGACCGGCATTTCGTCACCCGGTCCACCGGGTGCGCGGCCGCGACGCCGTGACCGGCCCGGCGGTCATCATCCGGGTTCAGGACACCAGTGCCTTGAGCGCCGCCAGCAGAGCGCTCAGGGTCTCCTTCGCGTCGCCGAAGAGCATCTGTGTGTTCGGCGCCGTGTAGAGCTCGTTGTCGATGCCGGCGTAGCCGTGTCCCAGCGACCTCTTGACGACGATCACCGCGCGCGCCCGGTCGACGTCCAGGATCGGCATCCCCGACACGGCGTTGCCGGGCCGGCGGGCGGCCGGGTTCGTGACGTCGTTGGCCCCCACGACGAGTGCGACGTCGGTGGCCGGGAAGCGCGGGTTGGCCTCGTCGAGGTCCTCGAGCTGCGGATAGGGCACGTCGGCCTCGGCGAGCAGCACGTTCATGTGGCCCGGCATCCGCCCGGCGACCGGGTGGATCGCGAAGCGGACGTCCACGCCGCGCTCGCCGAGCAGCGTCGCCAGCTCGCTCAGCTCGTGCTGGGCCTGCGCCGCGGCCAGCCCGTACCCCGGCACGATGACCACCTTCTGCGCGTAGCCGAGCTGCAGGGCCGCGTCGTCGACGTCGGTGCGTCGCACCTGCCCCGCGCCCGGGGCGCCGGCCGTCCCGGACGGGGCGTCACCCGTGCCGAAGCCGCCGGCGACGATCGCCGGCACCGACCGGTTCATCGCCGCGGCCATCAGCCGGGTCAGGATCGCGCCCGAGCTGCCGACCAGCGCGCCCGCGATGATCAGCGCGGTGTCACCGAGGACGAACCCGGCCATGGCCACCGCGGTGCCGGTGAACGCGTTGAGCAGCGAGATGACCACGGGCATGTCGGCACCGCCGATGGGCAGCACCAGCAGGACGCCGAACCCCAGCCCGGCCACCGCCACGCCGGCCAGCGCGACGGCGGACCCCGGTGACGCGACCAGCCACCCGGTACCCGCGATCCCGCCCAGCACCAGCAGCGCCGAGACGGGCCGGGCCCCGCGGAACACCAGCGGCCGTCCCGGCACCCAGCCCTGCAGCTTGCCCGCGCCCACCAGCGACCCGGTGAACGTCACGCCGCCGATGAGAACGCCCAGACCGCCCGTCGCGGCGGGGAACCCACCGGCACTCCCGCCGGAGGACAGGTCCTGCACCGCCACCAGCGCCGCGGCGCCGCCCCCCATGGCGTTGAACACGCTCACCAGCTGCGGCACGGCGGTCATGGCCACCGTCCGCGCCGCGTAGGCCCCGACGAGCCCGCCCGTGGCGATCCCGGCCAGGCCGACGACCCAGCTGGTCGCCGGGACCCTGTTGTCCACGAACAGCGCCACGCCGGTGGCCAGCAGCACCACCGCCATCGCCCCGGCCGAGAGCAGGTTGCCGTCGCGCGCGGTGGCCGGTGAGCGCATCCGGTGCAGCCCGATCACGAAGCAGGCGGCACCGGCGAGCTGCACCAGGTGGACGGCGGTGTCGGTCGCGGTCATGGTGCCGCGCGGTCCGCAGGCACGTCCCGCCCGGGAGCGCGGTGGCTGCGGAACATCGCCAGCATCCGGTCGGTCACCAGGTAGCCGCCCACCACGTTCATGGCGGCGAACGCGGTGGCGACGAACCCGATCACCTCACCCCACGGCGTCGTCGCCGTGGCGGTGACGGTCAGGGCTCCGGCCAGCACGATCCCGTGGATGGCGTTGGCGCCCGACATCAGCGGGGTGTGCAGCGTGGCGGGCACCCTGCCGATCACCTCGACGCCGACCAGGAGGGCCAGCACGAACACCGTCAGCCCGGTCAGGACGTCCGCGCTCATGACGACGTGGTCGGCGCCCGATCACCGGTGCCGGCACCGGCCAGCGCCGTCCGGACGAACCGCAGGTGGTCGCGGCGCTCCCGCAGGCCCCTGCGGTACCCCGGGTTGTCGGTCGCGGCGATCTCCGTCGACATGTTCCCGAGGTGGAGGTCGAGCATGTCCAGCAGGGTCGTGGCCTGCGCTTCGGTCAGTTCGATGTGCACCGGTGTCTCCTCAGGTCGGAATGTCGCCCCGCGACGCCGGCCCGCCGACCGGCGGGTGCGTCGAGGGAAGTCTCGGAGCGCGGCAGGCCCGGCGACAGAGCCGATGGGCCCGACCGTCGCGGCCGTACGGGCTGGTCAGATCAGGTCGCGGCGGCTCACGACCCCGCGCAGCACACCGTCCTCGGTGATCGGGACCGAGCGCAGGCCACCCGGGGCCAGCACCCGGGTCATCTCGTCGTAGGACGCGTCCGGCCCCAGGGTGACGACGTCGGTGGTCATCACCGCGGCGACCGTCGTGGCGTGCCAGGTCCGGTCGGGGGGCATGTCGGTCTCGCCCACGACGCCGACGACGACGCCGCGGCCGTCGACCACGGGCATCTCGCTGACGTGGTGGACCGACATCAGCTCGACGGCCCGTTCCACCGGTGTCTCCGGGGTCACCGTCACCAGGCCGTGCCCGTTCATCACGTCGCGGGCACACAGGAGCGTGTGCGGCGGCTCGTCCGCCCCCGTCGCAGGGCCCGGCCGGCTCCCGACCACCCGCAGCACCCGCCCGGTCGACGCCGGCACCCTCCGGTGCGTGCCCCTGAGGTGCCCCACCAGACGTTCGATCACCCCGCCGTGCGCGCGCCGACGCAGCAGGTCGCCCCGGGTGACGACCCCCACGAGCCGGCCGCGCTCGACGATCGGCATCACGCGGTGGCCCCCGTACCGGGCCAGCCGGTGGTCGAGGACGTGCACCTCGGTGTCGGGTCCGGCGGTCAGGACCGGTGTGCACATCACCGACCCGACGGTGGCCGTGCGGGCCTGCGGCTCGGGGAGGTCGAGGAGGTCGGCCGCGCCCACGATGCCGACGATGCGCCCGTCCGGGTCGACGACCGGCAGCGCACCGAACCCGTGGTCGGCCAGCAGCCGTCGTGCACGGGCGACCGGTTCCTCCGGTCGCACCGTCACCAGCAGGTGCGTCATGACGTCCCGGGCCCGCACGGCCATGACCGGTCCTCCCTCGATCCGGGGCCGGGGGATCCCACCGTCCCGCGCCCACGACCCGACGCTACGAGGGGGCCCGCCGGGCCGGCAGGGCCGAAGGGCGGTCCTGCGGGGGGCCGCGGTCCGCCGGTTCCGGGGACCTCGGTCCCGCGCCGTCACGGGGCGGGTGCGCCCCAGATCGGGAACCAGCGCTCCAGGTCGGGCTCCATCGGGAGCTCGCCGTCGAGCAGGGCCCGCACCTGCAGCTCCAGAGCGGTGTCCCGGGTCCGGTCGGCGGCGGGCGCGAACGGGTAGACGGTGCCGCGCGCGAACAGGTGGACCAGGCCGAGGCGCCGCTCCGGCCCGTCCACCGGGTTGCTGACGAACCCGGTCACCGTGCACAGCAACGACGTGCCCAGCCCCGCCTCGTCCAGCGTCGTGTTCACGCCGTGCAGCTGGGTGGTGAGCGTGGTGAGGTCACCGTCGTCGCGGTGACACGTCACCCAGGTGCAGCCGAACTCGTCCGACACGAACGTCACGGCGGTGCCGGGGTCGAGCCGCAGCAGGTCGCGGATGTCGGTCCAGGCCCGCTCGGACGCACCACCCTCGGCGGCCCGGACGCACACCGCGCCGGTGCCGGTGGGCGCGAACCCGGTGGCCTCGTGCAGGGTCAGCGCCGCACCGGGGATGCGGAACAGGACGTCGAGGCGCGGTTGCGGTGGTGTGGTCCGGCCCAGCAGCACGTCCAGGAAACCCATCGCCGACCGCCTACATCTGCACGGCGAGGGCCGCGAGCTGGTCGAGCCGCTCCTGCAGCGGAGGGTGGGTCGACAGCAGCCCCGCCAGCCCGATCCCGGTACCGAGGGCCGGCGCGAACAGGAACGCGTTGAACGGCTGCACCGTGCGCAGGTCGCGGGTGGGGATCCTGGCGATGTCGTCGGACACCTTCACCAGCGCGGACGCGAGCGCCGACGGCTGCCCGGTCAGCACCGCCGCCGACCGGTCGGCCGCCAGCTCCCGGTAGCGCGACAACGCCCGGGTGAGCAGGAAGCTGAGCGCGTAGACCGCCCCGGACACGGCCAGCACACCCAGCACCACCAGCGCCAGGCTGTCCCGGCGCCCGCGGCCACCGAACATCGACGAGTAGAACCCCAGCCGCATCAGCAGCCCGGCCAGCACGCCGAGGAACGACGCGACCGTCATCACCGCGACATCGCGGTGGGCGACGTGGGACAGCTCGTGCGCGAGCACACCCTCGAGCTCCGCGGTGTCGAGCCGGCGCAGCAGCCCGTCGGTCACGCACAGCACCGCACGCCGGGAGCTGCGTCCCGTCGCGAACGCGTTCGGCAGGTCGGTGGCGGCGACGGCGATCGCCGGCTTGTCCATCCCCGCCGTCGCGCAGAGCCGGTCCACCACACCGTGCAGCCGCGGCTGCTGCTCGGGGGTCACGAGGGTCGCCCGCATCGCGTACAGCGCGATGCGGTCGGAGAACCAGAACTGCACGAGCAGGAACCCGCCGGCGACGACCGCCACCAGTACGACGGACCGGAGCAGCACGACGAGGGCCACGACGAACGCCGCATAGACGACGACCAGCAGCACGACGGTGAGCAGCATCCTCGCCGTGAGCCCGTGGTCGGGCCGGAACCGGGTCGCCACCGTCATCGCCTCCACCCTGGACGGTGCGCTGTCGCGGCGTGTCCGCGGCAGCGCTCCCGGACCGATCCTTCGCTCGTGCGGGGCCGCGACGCAGGGTCTTTCGTCGTCGTCCACGCGGCAGAGGTCCCCACGGCGGCTACCGCGGGCACGTGTGAGGTCATCCGTTCCTGGTTGGCACGGGTGCCCATGTTGTTCGGCACCAACACCTTCACCGACTCCTCGATCACCCCGACCAGCACCGTGGGGACGCCGCCCCACCGCTGCGCCGAGTCCGACTCCAGGACGCCGGACGCGGCGGTTCCGATCACCCCGCCGAGCAGCCCGCAGACGATCAACACCCCCGGCGGGACGTCGTGGACGGGGTCGCGGCCCACATCCATCGGGCGCGCCGCGCCACCGCCCCGCGGTCGCCCTGCGCCGACCCGGGGCGATCGGCGCGGGCCGGCCTAGTGTCCTGAGTCATTAGTTTGTGGTCGATTGCTAGCGTGTGGCATGGCCGAACGGGGACCGAAGCCGGCGCAACTGGTGCTCTCGGATGACGAACGTGAGCAACTGCAGTCCTGGTCGCGGCGG
>Ga0209933_1000337_pt1 | contig 95755 bp, 93 predicted proteins | sample ThiBiot_300_biof_FD_183944 | JGI IMG/M metagenome (GOLD analysis project Ga0209933, IMG submission 183944) | Wastewater bioreactor microbial communities from Cape Town, South Africa - Thiocy_cont_300_biof (SPAdes) | ecosystem: Engineered > Bioremediation > Thiocyanate > Unclassified | place... | reverse complement strand
TGCGTCGTTCGACTGCGCCTGCGCCCTGCCCGGCAGCAGGGTCGACAGAGACACCGACACGGGCGCCAGCGCCGCGGCAGCACACACCGTTCTGCGAGTGATCATCATCAGAGGGGCCCGTCCGTTGGTTTCTTCGTTAGACGACGGATACCTGACTGCCGGTAAATCTTGCAAACTCTAAGGCGACGCGGCACACCTCGCCTCGGACGGACAGGTGGCCGAGCGGTTTAAGGCACCGGTCTTGAAAACCGGCGTGGGTTCACGCCCACCGTGGGTTCGAATCCCACCCTGTCCGCCATTACGGCCATTTCGTACTCAAGGGCCGCATCGACTACGCAAGGGTAGTCGATGCAATGATCCGGGAGTTTAGGCGAGTTGGCTCGTCAGCGGCCCCGGTAGCTTCGCGCCGAATTTCTGCGATCGCTGCGTTCTCCCAGACAACCAGAAGGTGGTCGTTCGATTGGCCAAATCCAGCCTCGGCATTTCGGTCGAAGGCTGACACGCCCAGGACGTTGACCTCTCATCCTAGATGAGAGTGCCTCGCAATTGACGAATGATCATACCGCGCCCGTCTGCATCGACGATTGGGCGGACTTCTCCCGCGATATGATCATGGCCATGCTTGACGCGCGAGGTATGGGCCTCGCATTCATGTACTATGCACTATGATTTCTCGACGCTGTCGCATGCTGATTTCGAAGACCTCACTCGGGATCTTGTCGGGCGAGAACTGCAAGTTCGATTCGAAGCATTCCCGGAGGGGCCGGACGATGGGATGGATGGGCGCCATGCGGCAGCTGAAGGCGACGTCATTCTCCAAGCAAAGCACTATCACCGATCGGGTCTGGCGACGCTCAAGTCTAAGATGAAAAAGGAGCGACCGTCGATCAGTGCGCTGCAGACGAAGCGCTACATTCTTGCGACGTCGACACCGCTCACCCCAAAGAACAAGGCCGCACTAGCCGAAATCATCGGCCCACCTCTCCAGAGCCAGGGAGATATCTTCGGGCTGGACGACCTGAATGCTCTGCTGCGGAAGTATCCAGACATCGAGAGAGCGCACTCCAAGCTTTGGCAGCAGAACACTTCGGTACTGCAGGCTGTCCTCACCGAAGCAGTGGTCAAGGCGCTACCTAAGCCAATGCCTGTGCCCCCAGTGCTTGCCAATTTGCTTCCGTACCTCGCCGAGACGGAGGCGGTCGCGGCCAATGCTGTGGAGCGCGATGTCATCTTTTTCCTCAAATCTTCGCCCGGCGACGACGAGTTTACACTCTGGCTCGCACCCAAGCTCGAAGCGGAGGGCTATCATGTCTTCGCTGACATCCTAACGCTCCAACCCGGCGACCGCTGGCGGCGCGAGATCAACCGGGCGCTTGAACTTCGCGCTGTGAAAGTGCTGCTGCTGTGCCAAAACGCAACCTTCGACGACCAAGCAGTCCAGGACGACATTGATATCGCGCTCGATGTCGCAAAAGCACTCGGCGACCAACGGTTCATCATTCCATTGCGACTAGAGCCTGGGCCCAAGGTGAAGGGGATTGGCGACGCAGTGGCGGTCGATTTCGTGCGTGGCTGGGGCGACGGCCTAGCCTCTCTCCTCGACGCGCTTCGGAGACAGAAGGTCCCGAGGCATACAAGCCAAGTTATTATCAATCCAAACTGGGAGCTGTATCGAAGGCGCGGCGCGATTCCGCTTGTCAATGAACCAGAACGCCTAACGTCGAATTGGTTGAGGGTCGTCGAAGCACCTGACGCCATACATTATTACGAGGCGACTGGTGCAATCGATCAGGAGCGACTGAAGCGCGGCGTGACTCAATTCCGCTATCCTGTCGCAATCCAAGCGCAGGGCTTTATCACCTTCGCTAGCCAATCAGAGATCGATGCCGAATTCCACTCGATTGGCCGCTTCCAGCTGAAGCAGCGCATCCCCCTTCAGCGGTTTATCGAAGAGGGTTTCGCGAAACTCGGGATCGAACGCCAAACGGCCTCTAACCACCTCAATGCTATGTTCAAAAGCGCTTGGTTTCTCTTCTGCAAGGAGCGCGGCTTCATCGAATACCGCTATTCCAACAGCGTCGGTTTCCACGCTTCACCTGATCAGGTCACCACCGGCCAACGTATTCCGTGGGGGAAACAGGGTGATCGTCGCTCGTCTATGCTACGTAACATTGCCAAGGGGCACATCTGGCAATTTGGTGTGACGGCTCTCCCCGCTTTCTGGCCCTTCTGGCATTTCAAACTCAAGTCACGCGTGCTGTTTGCTGCCGACAACGGGACACCGGCTGGGCTCGCCATTGGGGACACCATGAAGATGCACCGTCTAAGGCGCAGCATTTGCAAGGGATGGCGCAACAAGCAATGGCATGGCCGGATGCTGGCATTCTTGGAACTGATATCCGGGGATAGCGCATATATCCGCCTCGGATTGTCCGCCGATAGCGCCCTTCTGATCGAAGCCACGCCTGTCCTCTTTTCTTCGCCGATCAGCACGGTGCTTCCAGACCTTCTCGACGCCGATGAGGAAGAAACAGACTTGAGCACACTCGGCCGTCCCGAGATCGATGAGGAGGTCGGCGAATGAAATTCCCCGAAAAGTCGCTCATCGTAGAGCATCTTCACGAGCCTCAGCTCGAATTCGCATCCGCCCAAACCACGCCCCATCCAAAGGATGGCCTGTTCCTCTACGGACCTCACGCAAAGCCAAAGAGGACCCGGGAAATCAGAATTGGCGTCGTTGGCACAATCGACGGTATCGCTCAATTCCGAGCGTGGAGCCGTAAGCTCAAGCAGGTCGTCAAGGTGCCACCCCCGGGAAAGGGTGAAAAGCAGGATCGCCTTCATCTCGCAAATTTCCCAGGAATCGAGCAGGCATTCGGTATTTCCTTCGACCCCGACGAACTGAGCACGCTTTCCATTCCGCTGGCGGACATCGACCGCGCAACCCGCATCGCGAATCTCAATGAGGCGGTCGACAAGGTTGCGCGCCTTTTCATCGAGCGTGTCCGCAAGCATTTGCGTAATGAGGAGCAGGCCGTCGACGTCTGGGTACTTGTTCTGCCTGAAATCGTCTACGAACGTTGCCGGCCCGCGTCTAAACGCAGTGGTCTGCCGATGGAGATTGGCGAATTCAAGCGGAGGCAAAAGGCTAAGGAGAACCTACCGCTTTTAGCTGCCGCGGGCGTAATTGATCAGAGCCGCGAGGACATCTTCAATGATGTTCCCGACTTTCATCGTCGTATAAAGGCCGAGTTCTTGACTATCGCACCTACCCAACTGGTCCGGGAGACAACGCTCGCACCAGAGGCCTTCAAGAACAAGGCGGGCTATCCGCTACGCAGGACACAGGATGCAGCGACTGTCGCCTGGAATCTCGCCACCGGCCTCTATTACAAAACCCAGACGAAGCCGCCATGGCGGCTTGCCGCTGTTCGGGCGGGCGTCTGCTATATAGGCATGGTTTACAAAAGCCTCCCTCAAGACCCCGAGGGCCATGCCTGTTGTGCGGCGCAAATGTTCCTGAACGAGGGTGATGGTGTGGTCTTCCGTGGCGCAAATGGCCCCTGGAAGACCGGTGATCACGAGTATCACCTCAAGAAGGAAGCTGCGAAAAGCCTGCTGAGCTTGGTTCTGAATACCTATTCAGAGCTGCATGATGGCCCGCCAAAGGAACTCTTTATCCACGGGCAGACCTATTTCGACGATGAGGAATGGAACGCCTTCTGCGAGGCTGCTCCGAAAGGCACTAATCTCGTCGGCGTGCGTATCCGTACCACCGGAGGCGAAATGAAACTCTTCCGCGACGGGGACTACCCGGTTCTGCGTGGAACTGCGCTACTCCTTGACGATCAGACTGCCTATTTGTGGACCACTGGCTATGCGCCGCAGCTTGACACCTACATTGGCCCTGAGACGCCGAACCCGTTGCATATCACTGTCATGCGCAGCAAACACGCCAAGCCAGACATCCGCACCGTTCTTGCGGACATCATGGGCCTGACCAAAATCAATTATAACTCCTGCAACTTCAATGATGGCCTGCCCGTCACCGTTCGCTTCGCTAAAATGGTCGGTGATGTCTTAACCATGGGATCCGCCAAAGGGCAGGAAAAGCAGCCATTCAAATTCTATGTCTGAGTAGCGAGGTCGGCCAACGGCGCAGTTCTTCAGACGCCATGGTTTTGCCGGTACCAGAAGCGCTTTCTATCAAATAGTTTCTGACGTCCACTTTCCGCTCTTACCGGGGGAGGTGGAGCTTGATCAGCGCTTGCGCACGAACTCGGTGCGCAAGACCAGGCCCTTGATCGTGTCATGTCGGCAGTCGATCTCCTCCGGGTCGTCGGTGAGCCGGATCGACTTGATGACCGTCCCCTGCTTGAGCGTCTGGCCGGCACCTTTGACCTTGAGGTCCTTGATCAGGATGACGGAGTCGCCGTTGGCGAGGACATTGCCGGACGCGTCGCGAACCTCGGCAGCCTTGGCTTTCTCCGCCGCGATCTCGGACGCGGGCCGCCAGTCGCCGGTTGCCTCGTCATAGACGTAGTCGTCGTTCTCGGGAGCCATATTCATCCTGCGTCGTGTCTCGTTGAACCACACCCGGCACGGCCGTACCGGCGGGAATGGCAGATCGGTCGAGCACGGCCTCTATCCCGGATGACATGCCGACGCAAACATCAGCGGCCGGTCGCCCGGATCGCCGCCGACAGGCTCCTCAGCGCATTCTTCGTTCGTCGGTCGGTCGAGGTCGAATAGAGCACGACGTCGCGGGCCGGCAGTGGCGGCAGGCCGAGCTGCGGGCCGATATCGATGCAGCCGGCCGGCGCCACGCGACGGCCCAGCGCGGCCACGGCGAGGCCGGCGGAAACGGCGGCGCCGATGGTCGTGATGCCGCCGCCGACGAAGACTTCGGTCCAGGCGATCCCCGCCTCCTCCAGCGCCGCCACCGCCATGGTGCGCACGCTGCAGGGCGGTGCCTGGGTCGCGAGCTTCAGCGGTGTGCCCGAGCGATGAACGAAGTCCGGCGCAGCCATCCAGCCGAAGGCTTCCTCGAGGATCGTTTCGCCGTCGCGACGGCGATTGTCGTGACGCAAGGCGATGGCGGCATCGAGGGTGCCGCGCTCGAAGGCGTCGAACGCTTCGTTGGAGGAGAGAATGCGGATCTCCAGCACCAGGCCGGGCTCGGCGGCGTTCATGCGCTTCAAGAGCAGCGGAAGCTCCGCGCCCACGATGTGATGGCTGATGCCGACGACCAGCCGGCGCTGCTCGACGCCGAACGATCCGACGGCGCCTTGATGGGCGGCGACCAGGGCGCGCGCCGAGTCGAGGAAGGTGCTGCCGTCGATCGACAGGCGCACCAGCCTGGGGGTTCGCTCGAGCAGCCGGCGGCCCAGCCCCTGCTCCAGCCGCTTGATCTTCAGGCTGACCGCCGCCTGCGTCGTGTCCAGGGCCTCGGCGGCGCGGGTGAAACTCTTGAGGTCGGCGGTGAGGACGAATGCCTGCACCGCTTCGATATCGAGGGCCTTCATTGCTTATTCATATAGAAACGACATCACTAAAACAATCAGTCATGGCATTTCAATATGAATGACGATCCGCCATCTGTGTCCCAAGCCGGGGCCTCCGCCAAGCCAAAGCGACGGCGGCCAAGACCTCGGGCATCGCCCAACTCGCCAAGACGCAGCAGGAAGCCACGCCGTGATCATCGCCCATTATCTCCATCGTCTGCCGTCCGATTACGATCTCGAGGTCATCCGCCGCCGCGCCGCGGCGCGCGGACCACAATGGGATGCCAAGCCCGAGCTGCACTTCAAGGCCTTCCTGCTGCGCGAAGGTGGCCGGTATGGCGCGGCCGCCAGCAGTTACTCCTCGCTCTACCTGTGGCGCCACGACGAGGCCTTCACGGACTTCGTCACCGGCGACGGCTTCAAGGTCGTGACGGGAAGTTTCGGGCGGCCTGCGATCGAGACGCGCACCGTGCTGGATGCCCGCAAGGGCGCCGCGCGCGAGGCGCGCTTCGCCTACAAGGAGGAGCTGGATATTCCGCTCGATGTCGACTTGTGCGCGGTCGCCAATGCCGAGATCGAGCGTAATCGGGAGGTCGCCGCCCAACCCGGCATCGTTGCCGCAACCGTCGGTGTGGACGTACTGACCTGGCGCCTCGCGCGTATCCGGCTTTCCATGCACGAGCCGACAGCGCAGAGCAGCGGCACTGCCTATCAGATCCTCTATCTCGCCAAGCCGCTGCTGGACACGCTCGAACCGGCATAGACGACGCAGCCGCACGATCCGTTTGTCATTGCATCCGGCAAATGGTCGACTGCGCCCGTTTCGAGTGAACGGGTGCGAGTACGGTCATGGACAGCGAGTACGACTACATCATCGTCGGTGGCGGATCGGCGGGCGCGGTGCTCGCGGCCCGGCTGACGGAGGATCCAGGGATCCGCGTCCTGCTGCTGGAAGCGGGGCTCGATTTCCGGACGGCAGAAACCCCTGAGCATCTGCGCATCCCCAACCCGCTGCGCGCCATCGCCGACGACGACTATCGCTGGCCCACGCTGCTGGCGCGGCGCACCGACAAGCAGGAACCGAAGCTCCTCTGGCGCGGCCGCGCGATCGGCGGCAGTTCCACCATCAACGGCCAGATTGCCATCCGCGGCATCCCGGAGGACTTCGCCGACTGGGAAACGCTGGGCGCGCGCGGCTGGGGCTGGAAGGACGTGCTCCCCTATTTCTGCAAGCTCGAAGGCGACGTGAATTTCGGCGACCTGCCCTATCACGGCAAGGACGGGCCGATCCCGGTCTATCGCGCGCCAGTGGAAGACTGGGGGCATGTCGACCGCGCCCTGATGAAGGCGGCCGTCGGCCTCGGCTACGGCTGGTGCGAGGACCACAATGCGCCTGAGGGCACCGGCGCCTCGCCCTACGCCATCAACAGCCGCGCCGGCCTGCGCATCTCCACCAACGACGGCTATCTCGAGCCGGCGCGGCACAGGGCCAATCTCACCATTGCCGGCCGGGCCCTGGTCGACACGCTGCAATTCGAGGGCAATCGTCCGCATGCCGTCGGCGTCACGGTGCGGATCGCGGGCGGCGACGCCCGCCTGGTCCGCGCGCGCCGCGACGTGATCCTGTCGGCCGGCGCGATCCATTCGCCGGCGATTCTCCAGCGCTCCGGCATCGGGCCGCGGGCGGTGCTCTCTTCGCTCGGGATCGACGTGGTGGCCGACCGTCCCGTCGGCGCCCATCTGCTCGACCATCCGATCCTGGGGCTGATGCTCGATCTCAAGGACGGCGCCCAGGTCAGCACCTTGATGCACCGCCACACCAACTGCTGTGTGCGCTACTCGTCGGGGCTGGGCGGCGCCGGCGTCAACGACATGATCATGATCGCCGGCAACCTGCGCGCCGAAGAAGATGGCGGCACGGCGCGGGCGCGCCTGGCGGTCTCGGTCTTCCAGGCCTTCAGCGAAGGCAGCGTCCGCATCGCCAGCCGCGACCCGTCGATCGATCCGCGGATCGACGAGCGCATGCTGTCGGACGAGAGCGACCTGCTGCGCATGCGAGACGGGGTTCGCCGGCTGCAGGAGATCTGCCGCCACCCCGACGTGCAGGCGATTGCCGGCCGCGTCGAGTACGGCATGACGGGCCGCTCGATCGACCAGCCCTTCTCCCCGGCCGAGCTCGAGGACTGGATGTTCGCCGAGTGCTCGGACGCCCAGCATGCCAGCGGCACCTGCCGCATGGGCGCCGCCGACGATCCGCGCTCGGTGGTCGATCCGGAGTGCCGTGTCATCGGCTGCAGTGGGCTGCGCGTCATCGATGCGTCGGTCATGCCGACCGTCGTGCGCGCCAACACGCATTTCACGACGGTGATGATTGCCGAACGCATGGCCGACCGGCTGCGCCGGGCGGCGTAGCCGGTCCCTCTTCGGGCACGATCGTCAGGCGGCCTTCGCCGTCCTGCCGCCGAGCGCCGCCAGGACCTTGGGCGGCGACATCGGCAGGCTGTAGAAGCGCTGGCCGAGCGCGTTGTAGACGGCGTTGGACACCGCCGCGAGCGGCGGCACCAGCGGCACCTCGCCCACGCCGCGCACGCCTTGCGGGTGCTTGGGATTGGGCACTTCGATGATCACCGTATCGAGCATCGGCAGGTCGGAGGTCACCGGCATGCGGTAGTCGAGGAAGCTCGGATTATCGAGCTTGCCGTTCTTGTCGTAGATGTATTCTTCGCTCAGCGCCCAGCCGATGCCCTGCGCCGCACCGCCCTGCATCTGGCCTTCGACATAGCCCGGATGAATGGCGCGGCCGACATCCTGGAACGAGGTGTAGCGCAGCACGCGGACGATGCCGAGATCGGGGTCGACCTCGACGTCGCAGATGTGCGTGGCGAAGCCGCCTTCGGCGCCAGTGGTGTTGAGCTGCGTGCCCGCCCCGATCGGCCCGCCGGTGGCATTGGCCTGGGCCGCGAGCTGGCCCAGGCTGAGCGGCTCGAACTTGCCGGCATTGTCGCCGGCCGGCTTGGCCTCGCCGTCCTCCCAGGTCACGGCGTCGGGGTCGATCTTCCAGATCTTGGCGGCGCGCGCCTTGAGCTGGGTGATCACGTTCTCCGTCGACTGCGTGACCACCATGGCCGAAGCGTAGGTGACGCGGCTGCCGCCGGTCAGGTTGCTGAAGCCGATCACGCTGGTGTCGCCGATCAGCACCGAGACCTTGCGGTAGTCGATGCCCAGCACCTCGGCGACGATGTTGGCCGTGGAGGCGCGGCTGCCGCCGATATCGGGATGGCCGGTGATTACCACCACCGTGCCGTCCTCGTTGACGTTCACCTGGGCGCTCGACTCGCCGCCGGCATTGAACCAGAAGCCGCTGGCCACGCCGCGGCCATGCAGCAGGCCGTTCTTCGGCTGAGCGACTGGCGTCTTGTAGTGCGGATGGGCGATCGCCTGCTCGATGGTCTCGACGAAACCGATCCGCGGGAAGGTCGGCCCGTGCGCGGCCTTGGTCCCCTGCTTGGCGGCGTTCTTCAGCCGCAGCTGCAGCGGGTCCATCTTCAGCGCTTCGGCGAGCTCGTCCATCACGCATTCGACGGCATAGGCGCCGATCGGTGCCCCGGGCGCGCGGTAGGCCGCGACCTTGGAGCGGTTGGAGACGACGTCGTAGCCGACGGAGTGGACGTTGGGGATGTCGTAGGGTGCGAAGGCGCAGCCCGCCGCACCGCGGATCGGCGAGCCCGGCAGGGCGCCGGCCTGCAGGCAGTAGGTGCCCTGCGCGGCGACGATCTTGCCGTCCTTGGTCGCGCCGATTTTGACCTTGCTCGAAGACCCCGAGGTCGGGCCGGAGGCATGGAAGACCTCGGTGCGCGTCATCACCATCTTGACCGGCCGGCCGGACTTCTTGGCGAGCAGGAGCGCCACGGGCTCGAGATAGACGATGGTCTTGCCGCCGAAGCCGCCGCCGATCTCGGCGGGAATGGCGCGGATGTCGTTCTGCGGGATGCCCGTCAGGTAGGCGCACATGGCGCGGACCATGAACTGGCCCTGGCTCGAGCTCCAGACCGTGGCCTTGCCGTCGGACACGCTGACCAGGCAGGCATGCGGCTCGATATAGCCCTGATGCACCGGCTGGGTGCGGAACGACCGCTCGACCACGACGTCGGCCTTGGCGAAACCCTCCGCCACGTCACCGAGCTTGTGCTCCAGCTTGCCGGCGATGTTGGAGGGCTTGCCCTCGAAGGTGATGTGGTCGTGCAGGACCGGGGCGCCGGGCTTCATCGCCTCGTCGACATCGATCACGAACGGCAGGACCTCGTACTCGACCTCGATCAGCTTGCAGGCTTCCGCTGCGATCTTCTCGGTGGTCGCCGCGACCGCCGCCACGGGATGGCCGACGAACAGCGCCTTCTCGCGCGCCATGACGTTGCGGCACATCCAGCGCATGTCCTGGATGCCCAGCATCACCGACTTGGCGATCGGGAAATCGACCACATCCTTGGCCGTCACCACGGCCTTCACGCCGGGATAGGCTTCCGCCTTCGCCGTGTTGATGGACTTGATGCGGGCATGCGGATGAGGGCTGCGCAGCACCTTGGCCCAGATCATGCCGGGCATGGTGGTGTCGGCGGCGTAGGCCGCGCGGCCCGTCACCTTGTCGGCGCCGTCGGGACGGACGGTGCGCTTGCCGATCCACTTGTTGTCGTCGGCTGCGCCGTTGGTCGTGCCATTGCTGGTCGTGGTGGTGCTCATCGTGCGCCTCCTCGCATGTCGGCGGCCGTTTCCATCACGGCGCGGACGATCTTGTCGTAACCGGTGCAGCGGCAGAGATTGCCGGCCAGCCAGAAGCGGACCTCGTGCTCGGTCGGATCGGGATTGCGCTCGAGCAGCGACTTGGCGGCCATCAGCACGCCCGGCGTGCAGATGCCGCACTGCAGGGCCGCCATCTCGAGGAACTTGGTCTGCAGCGGATGGAGCTCCTCGCCCGCCATGCCTTCGATGGTGCCGATCTGCCTGCCCTCGGCTTCGGCCGCCAGCATCAGGCAGGAACAGACGAGCCGCCCGTCGAGCGTGATCGAGCAGGCGCCGCAGTCGCCCGAGCCGCAGCCTTCCTTGCTGCCGGTGAGGCCGAGCGGCCCGCGCAGGACGTCGAGCATGCTCTGCTCGGGGTCGCAGAGGAATTCCTGCGGCTCGCCGTTGATGGTGGTGGAGACGTGCAACTTGGCCATGTGTTCGGTTCCTCGATCTCAGTTACTTTTGGCGCGCGCGGCGGCGATGGCCGCGGTGCGCTTCAGCAGCACGCCCGCGATCTGGGTGCGGTAGGCGATGGTGCCGCGCTTGTCGTCGATCGGACGGCAGGCGGCGCGGCAGGCGTCGGCGGCTTTGTCGAGCGCGGCGTCGTCGAGTTTCGAGCCGATCAGCGCCTTGGCGGCGTCCTCGACCAGCAGCACGGTCGGCGCAACGGCGCCCAGCCCGACCCGCGCGGCCGTGCAGGTGCCCTTGTCGAGGGTCAGGCTGACGCCGCAGCCGACCACGGCGATGTCCATCTCGGTGCGCGGGATCATGCGCAGATAGGCATCGCTCGAGCCCTTGGGCCGGGCCGGCAGGGTGAAGCCGACGACGATCTCGCCGGGCTCGAGGTTGAGTCGGCCCGGCGACTTCGGCACGGCCTCGACGGGCAGCTCGCGACGGCCCTTCGGGCCCTGGACCGTGACGACCGCGCCGGCGGCGACCATGGCCGGCACGCTGTCGCCGGCCGGCGAGGCGTTGCAGAGGTTGCCGCCGGCCGAGGCGCGGCCCTGGATCTGGGTCGAGCCGATCAGGTTCGTGGCCTCGACGACGCCCGGCCAGACCTTCCGGAGCGTGGGATGCTCGCGCAGCGCGGCGCCGGCCACTGCCGCGCCGATGCGGAAGCCGCCCTGGCCGGTCTCCTCGATGCTGGTCATCTCGGAGATCTTCTTGATGTCGATGATGGTGTGCGGGCTGACGACGCCGGCGCGCATCTGCACCAGGAGGTCGGTCCCGCCCGCGAGAATGCGGCCCTTGCCCGCGGTCGCGGCGAAGGCCTGCACCGCCTCGTCGAGCGTCCGCGGCGCCAGATACTGGATATCGCTCATATTGTCGGGGCCCCTTCCATCCGGTGGCGCGTTCGTCGCGCCATTGATTTGTCGTGGAAGGCTAAGGCCTGAGGTCACCCGACGGCAAGTTTTGACGGGATGTTTTGAAGGGCGAGCGGGCGGGCCGGCCTGTGAAACCGGCCCGCCCCGCAGAATTTACACGTCGAGGCGCTTAAACATCGAGGATCGGGGCGAAGCCGCCATAGATCATCCGTTGGCCGTCGAACGGCATGGTGCGGTTGTGCATGCGAGCGTCGGTCATCATCTTCTGCCAGCCGGCGTCGCGCACCGCCTTGGAGGGCCATTCGACCCAGGAATAGACGACGTGCTCGTCCCCGGTCGCCTTCACCGCACCCTTGAAATCGGTGACCTTGCCGTCGGGCACGGCGTCGCCCCAGGCCTCCATGACCCGTGTTGCGCCGAACTCCTTGAACAGGGCCGCCGCCTCGGCGGCGAGGGTGCGGTAGGCCTCCTTGTTGCCGACGGCCACCGGGATCAGGTAGCCGTCGACATAGCCGGTCTTGCTCGCGGTCTTGGCCGTGGTGTGCTCGTCGATCATCGGGGCGAAGCCGCCGAAGATCATGCGCTGGCCGTCGAACGGTAGGTCGCCCAGCTCGTGCATGCGCGGATCGCTCATCATCTTGCCCATCGCCTCGCCCTGCACTTCCTTGCTGGGGAACTCCATCCAGGAGAAGACCACGACCTCGTCCGGCTTGGCTTTCACGGCGCCCTTGAAGTCGGTGACCTTGCCGTCGGGCACGTCGTCGCCCCAGGCCTCGACCAGACGGGTCGCGCCGAACTCCTTGAACAGGGGCGCCGCAGCGGCGGCGTGCTTGGCGTAGGCCTCCTTGTTGGCGGCGGGCACGGCGATCACGGTTCCAGTGACATAGGACATGGCTTCTCTCCTGCTGCCTGCGAAAGGGTGTTGACAAATAAGTTGATATCAACATAATAAAACGATGTCAAAGCCCGTCGATGTTTCGCCGTCGCTCGAAACGACGGAGCATGTCCGCGATCACTGCCTGTGCCTTGCCGCCCAGCGGGCCGCCCGCAGCCTGGCGCGACGCTTCGACGACGCGCTGCGCCCCGCCGAGCTCACGAGCGGCCAGTTCTCCCTGTTGATGTCGCTCAACCAGCCCTCCCCGCCCTCGATCGGTTCGATCGCCAACCTGCTGGCCATGGACCGTACGACCTTGACGGCGAACCTGAAGCCCTTGGAGCGGCGCGGGCTGCTCGAGGTCGCGGTCGATCCCGAGGATCGCCGCAGCCGCCGGCTCGTCCTGACGAACAAGGGGCGACGCGTGCTGGCCGAAGCCCTGCCGATCTGGCAGCGCGTGCACGCCGACATCGATCAGTCGCTGGCCCCGTTGGACGCCGGCGCCCTCAGGAAGGGCCTGCGCGGTCTGGCCGGCTGACGCCCGCCTTGCCGCCCTTTGCCGTCAGCGCAACCCGTAACGGGCGAATTCGCTGGCGATGTTGGGCTGGATGCCGGCGGCGGCCGACATGTCGTTGGCGCCGGCCGGCCCCTCCTCCTTCCGCGACCGCGCGAAGCCGCGACCATAGAGGGCGCGGGCGCGATTGGGGTCGATCTTGAGCGAGGCGTCGTACTCGGCGATCGCCCTCTCGTATTGCTTTCGCTTGAGGTAGATCAGCCCGAGATTGTCGCGGGTATAGGGATCGTTGGGCTGCAGCTTCAGGGCCTCGTTGCAGTCGGCAATCGCGCTGTCGAGATCCTGGCCGGCGACCGCCCGCGTGAGGCAGCGATTGTTGAGCGCCGGCACCATCTTCGGGTCGAGCTTCAGGGCCTCGTCGTAGTCGACGATCGCCTTGGCGTAGTCGCCCTTGCTGAAATAGGCGATGCCGCGGCTCAGGAACTGGTTGGGATCCTTGGGCCGCAGCCGGATCGCCTGGTTGAGATCGTCGATCGCGGCGGTGAAGTCCCCGAGATTGTTGTAGAGCGCCGCGCGGCTGGCATAGATGCGCGGATTGTTGCTGTCGGTGCGGAGCGCCTCGCTGTAGTCGTCGATCGCGCGGGTGGTGTCGCCGCGCAGGGCCAGGACCTGGGCGCGGTAGAGCAGCGCCGTGGGGTTGCCGGGCGACAGCTTCAACGCGGCATCGATGTCTTCCAGGGCGCGCGGGAAGTTCTTCTTCAGGCCATAGGCGAAGCCGCGCTGGATCAGCCCGTTGATGTCGTCGGGGCTGAGCTTGAGCGCCTGATCGAAATCGGCGATGGCGTCGTCGTAGCGGCTCTTGAACAGCAGCGCCATGCCGCGGTTGATGTAGGTCAGCGGCTCCTTGGGGTCGAGCTTGATCGCCTCCGAATAGTCGGAGATCGCATTGTCGTAGTCGTCGACGCGGTGGTAGGCAGCGCCGCGCTCGAAGTAGACGTAGGCCACGCCGGGCGACAGCTTGATGGCGCGATCGAGATCGGCCTTGGCCTGCTTCTCGCGGTCGAGCTTGAGATAGGCGGCGCCGCGGCCGAGATAGGCACGCGGATCCTTCTCGTTGATCTGCAGGGCCGCCTCGAAATCCTTTACGGCCGCGTCGTAGTCCTGCTTGTCGATCATCGCCATGCCGCGCTGGTAGTAGGCGTTGGCGACCTGATCGGCCGTCTGCGCCACCTCGGGATCCGGCGCCACGCCGGTCCGGCGCGCCATCTGCAGGAGATTGGAGGTCTGCAGGCCAAGGCGGATGGCTTCGCTGAAGTCGGCGATGGCCCGTTCGGGATCGTTCTTCTGGCGCCAGGTGACGCCGCGATTGATCAGGGCGTTGACTTCCTTGGGGTTGAGCTTCAGCGCTTCGTCGAAGTCGGCGATCGCGTCGTCGAACCTGCCCTTCTTGGTGTAGTAGACGATCCCGCGATTGACCAGCGGGCTGGGGTCCCTGGGCGTCAGCTGATGGGCGATCGTGTAGTCTTCGAGCGCGTGGTCGGCGTCGCCGATGCGATGGTAGGCGATGCCGCGTTGCGCGTGGGCGAAGGCCTGGCCCGGCGACAGCTTGATGCCGGCGCTGAAGTCGGCGATCGCGGCGTGGACGTCGTTCTTGTACATGTGGGACGCCCCGCGACCGACATAGGGCGCGGCGTCCTGCGGATTGAGGCGGATGGATTCGGTGAAATCCGCGATCGCCTTGGTGTAGTCGGTCTTGTCGTACCAGGCGAGGCCGCGCTGGAAATAGACGAAGGCGCCCTGCAGGGCGATGCGCCTCTTCTTGTCGTCGACCGTCGGCGCGAGCTGGCTGGTCGTCGAGTCCGGCACCAGCTTGACCTGGACCGGTTCGATCTTCTCGGGCAGCAGCTTGATCGCCGTCGTGAAGTCCTGGATCGCCCTGTCGAGCTCGCCCTTGCGGCGATAGACGATGCCGCGATTGATGTAGGCCGTGATCTCGCGCGGATCGAGCTTGAGCGCGGCGTTGAAGTCGGCGATCGCACCCTCGTTGTTGTCCTTCTTGGTGTAGAGCACGATGCCGCGATTGATCAGCGGCAAGGTCTCCTTCGGCGCCAGCCGCATGGCGTCGCTGTAGTCGAGGATGGCGCGGTCGGCCTCGCCGATCGTCTGATGGACGATGCCGCGCTGGATATAGAGCTGCGCGTTGAGCGGCGAGGCAACGATGGCATCGTTGAAGATCTTGATCGCCTGGCGATAGTCCGCCTTGGAGCGCTTGTCGCTGTCGGGGCCGTTTTCCGACAGGCCGCGATTGAGATAGGCCAGCGCCAGGGCGCCGCCGTTCAGGGTCCCTTTGGCAATGGCGTCACTGCAGGCATTGACCTTTTCGGCGGCATCGGCACCCGTCAGGCCGTAGCAGACGTCGGTCGCCGACGGCTTTTCCGCCACGGCTGCCGGTTGCGGCGGCTTCTGCTGCGCCATCGTCGGTACAGCACCGAAAACAAGACCGGCGGCGCAGGTAACCACCCCCCGCGCCGTCCGATGCGCAAAACCCCACATGATCCATCCTCGGCCAACCGCGACGCTCCCACAGCTCCGCAGTCGATAGGCGAAAATCCCAATGCAACAACTTTTCGGCCATTTGAAGGAAAGTGGCAAGTCGCGGCGGCGGAAAACAAACTGCAGTCGACGTCGATACGTTGGTTTGGCAGGCTCCCGCAGCTCGATGAGCAGGGAGGAAAACAAAATGACAAAGGCAAGGAGCGCCCTCAGGCGCCGGATGTTCATGGGAGGTATTGCGGGCGGTGCGGCCGCCGCCGCGATCGGCGCGCCGGCGATCGTGGCCGCTCAAGGGACCTATCCCAACAAGGCGGTGCGCTACATCAATCCCTTTCCCGCCGGCGGCGCCACGGACACGCTGTCCCGCCTGTTCTGCGGCAAGATGTCGGAACTGAGCGGCCAGCAGTGGGTCGTCGAGAACAAGGGCGGCTCGGGCGGCAATGTCGGCATGGAAGCGCTGATGCAGTCGCCGCCCGACGGCTACACGCTGGGTCTGGGCGGCATCGCCAGCCACGCGATCTCGCCGACGCTCTACGCCAAGCTACCGTTCAATCCCCGCACCGACTTCACCTTCGTGTCGAAGATCTGGCAGCTCCCCAACATGCTGGTGGTCAATCTCGACATTCCGGCCAAGACGGTGGCGGAGCTGATCGCCTTCCTGAAGAAGAACCCCGGAAAATACTCCTACGGTTCGGCCGGTCCCGGCACGACGCTGCATCTGTCGGGCGAACTCTTCAAGATCATGGCCGGGGTCGACATGCTCCACGTGCCGTACCGGGGCGCAGCACCGGCGATGCAGGACCTCCTGGCCGGCCAGATCCACATGATCTTCGACAATATTCCCGGCGCCCTCGCCCAGTCCCGGCCGGGCAAGGTCCGGCCGCTCGGCGTCACCTCGAAGGAGCGCACGTCGGTCGTTCCCGATGTGCCGGCGATCGCCGAAACCTTGCCGGGTTTCGACATCAATTCGTGGACGACCCTCACCGGGCCGGCCAAGTTGCCGCCCGAGGTCATTGCCCGCCTCTCCCAACTCGCCAAGCAGGCGCTGCAGAGCGAAGACCTCAAGGCCAAGTTCCTCGACCTCGCGGCGACCGCGGTCTGGTCTTCTCCGGAAGAGACCCTGGCCTACCGCGACTCCGAGGAAGCGCGGCTGGCGCCGATCATCAAGGCGTCGGGCGCGCGCGTGGACTAAGCCTTCGCGCCTGTTTCCGAGGGCAGGAGAACCGCCTGCCCTTCGAGCTGCCGCAGGACGCGGCCCAAGTGATCGGCGATGCAGGCCTCGATCTCTGCGTCGTCGGTCACGCGCTGGCCTTCGCGCACGAAGCCGATCGTCTCGCTCTTCACCGCCTGGTTGAGCGAGGCCGCCAGGGCGGCCGCGTCGTTGGTGCCGTCGAGCAAAGGCAGGAGATGCCGAGCGACGACATCGAGCTCGACGGGCTCGTGCCGCAAGTTGACGGTCGATGTGCCGTGCACGGCATCGCTGCGGGCCACCTCCAGGGCGACCGGCCGCTCCACCGAGCGCCTGCCGGCTTCGATCGGTCTCGTCGAGGCGGTGAGAAGGCCGATCATCAAAGCGGTCTGCAGGCTCTTCAGGATCTCGGCCTGGTCGGCCGGCGTCAGCGGCCTTCCTGCGGCTTTCAGCTGATCGAGCAGCTGCGGGTAGCTCGAGCTGCCGGGCTGGCTGGCCTGGATGAGCTGGAAGGCGCGACGGACGTTGTCGATACGCGTCTTGAAGGTCGTGCCGATCGCGTCCTTGAACATATGAGGGAAGTTGGGATCGTCGGTCGGCACGGCAGCGAAGCTGCTGAGGAAATGCAGGGACGCCAGCCGGTCCGGGCTCACGTTGCGCGATATGGCCGGAAGACGGGCCGCCGGGACAAGCAGCGTCTGCCGGAAGGTGCGGCCGGAGAACACATCGATGTACTGCTCGGCGGCGACGACATCGTTGCCTCCGAGCGTGCGGATCGTCTGGGCCACGGCACCGTAGTTTTCGGGCAGCATGGAGCGCAGTTCGCATTCGCCGAGGAAGACCAGACCATTGCGGTTGGCCGCCTTCATGAAGTCCTTGAACGTGCAGGGCGCGTTGTCGATCTCCAGAAACTCGTGGAAGACGTAGGACGCACCCATCGATCCCAGCCAGGACGCGACCTCGCGGATCGCCTCGCCGTAGGGAGACTTCGGCGCATTGGCGTTGAGAAAGTCGATGAAGGCACGGGCTTGGCTGAGACGCTGCGCCGGATCGGCGATATCGGCGACATGGGCAAGCATGGCATCGCGCACCACCTGTCGGGGCCGCCAGCCCGGCAGGACGTTGTAGCTGACATAGGCGATGCCGTCGGGCGACAGGGTCGAGGCGCAAAGGCCCAGGATGGCGTCGCGAACCGGATCGGACACCCAGGAATAGACACCGTGGCAGATGATGTAGTCGTAGCCTCGATCGGATTTCTCAAAGCTCGTGACGTCCTGATGGCGGAATTCGATGTTCGCCAGGCCGAGCCGCTTCGCCCGGGCACGGGCCTGGTCGATCTGCTTGCTCGACAGGTCGATGCCTAGGAAGCGCGCCTTCGGATAGGCCGCGGCCATGGGAATAAGGTTGCCGCCGGCCGCGCAGCCGATCTCCAGAACGCTCGCGGTTTCGACGTCCCGCGGCGTCAGCCCGAGGAGGCTCGCGGTGGCGGCGATCCGACAGGGATGGGACTGGGCATAGGGGTACGAGGCATACGGGACTTCGTCGTAGCTCGTCCTGACCTTGGCCTGCGCGACGCTGAACTCGGATGCTTCGGCGGACTCCGTCATCATCTCCATACCCCTGCAGTCGGCGGCCGTTGCCGGCACGTTATCAAAAAATTCTCCTGCCGACGGGATCATTTCTCATGAGGCTGCCGCGGAGGTAGCCTTCGAGAGGAGCGACCGGCATGGTTGCACCAACCATTCATAAAGGGCGCTTCGTTCATGAAGACACTTTCGACAGCTCAAGCCACCGTCGCGATGCTGGAGGTGAATGGCATCGATACGCTCTTCTGCCTGCCCGGCGTCCAGAACGACGCCTTCTTCGATGCTCTTTATGATCGCACCAATGCCATCCGGCCGATCCACGCCCGGCACGAGCAGGCCTGTGCCTACATGGCGCTGGGCTATGCCATGGCGGCGGGGCGCCCCTCGGCCTATGTCGTGGTCCCCGGCCCCGGCTTCCTCAACACCACGGCCGCACTTTCGACGGCCTATGCCGTCAATGCACCCGTGCTGGCGCTGACCGGGCAGATCCAGCAATCGATGATCGGGCGCAATGTCGGCCTGCTGCACGAACTGCCGGATCAGCTCGCCATCATGCGGGGCCTCACCAAATGGGCCGACCGCATCCCCTCGCCGGCCGCCGCGCCTGGACTGGTCAACGAAGCCTTCCGGCGCCTGCTCTCCGGCCGGCAGCGCCCCGTCGCCCTCGAATGTGCCCTGGATACCTGGGCGCGACGGGCTCCCGTCGACTTGATCGCGACGCCGGCCAAGGCCGACCCCTGCCCGGTCGACGACGAAGCCGTCGAACGGGCGGCCAAGCTGCTGGGCAGTGCCGAACGGCCGATGATCGTCGTGGGCGGTGGCGCCCAGGGTGCCGGCGAGCACGTCGCACGGATCGCCGAGATGCTCGACGCGCCGGTGATGACCGGCCGCATGGGCCAGGGCGTGATCGACGGCCGGCATCGGCTCTCGGTCACCGCCCCGGCGGGCTATCGCTTCTGGGGCGAGGCCGACGTGGTGCTGGCGGTCGGCACGCGGCTGCAGCCGCAGCAGCAGAACTGGGGCCTCGACGACACGCTCAAGATCATCCGCATCGATGTCGACAGCGAGGAACTCGACCGCCAGCGCAAGCCCGAGATCGGCATCGTGGGCGACGCGACGGTCACGTTGCGCGCGCTGGCCGATCGCCTGGCCGGGCACAACAGGAAGCGCAACGGCCGGGCCGACCACGTCGCCGAAACGAAGGCATCGGCCAACAAGCTGGTGCGGGAGACACTGGCGCCCCAGGTGGCCTACCTCGAAGCCCTGCGCAAGGCGCTGCCGGAAGACGGCATCCTGGTCGATGAGCTGACTCAGATGGGCTATGCGGCGCGCTTCGCCTACCCGACCTACAAGTCGCGGACGTTCCTCTCGCCGGGCTACCAAGGAACCTTGGGCTGGGGTTACGCGACGTCGCTTGGCGCCAAGGTCGCCAAGCCGGACACGCCGGTCGTGTCGATCAGCGGCGATGGCGGCTTCCTGTTCACCGCCATGGAAATGGCGACGGCGGCCCAGCACGGCATCGGCGTGGTCGCCGTGGTCTTCAGCGATGGCGCCTACGGCAACGTGCGGCGCATCCAGCAACAGTCGTTCAAGAACCGCACCATCGCGTCGGACCTGCGCAATCCTGACTTCGTGAAACTCGGCGAGAGCTTCGGTCTCGACGCGGTACGGGTGTCTTCGCCCGAGGAGCTGGGCACCGCGGTTGCGCGGGGCATCGCCAAAGGCGGACCGATGCTGATCGACTGCCCGGTCGGCGAGCTGCCCGATCCCTGGAAGCTGGTGACGTTGCCGCGCAACCGCCGGTGAGGCGCCTCGTCGACGCGCCTGTAGCGGCTTCCACTCAAGTGGAACCGCGTTGTCACGGGCATCTACGCCTTCGGCATTTTCCGTCCCGGTGAGTCCCGCCGAACGGAAAATGCTCTGGGGTCGAGACTTATTGATTGATCCAGAAAATTACGGATGCGGCGATGCGGATCGCTGACACGTAGCTGCGGGCGCAGCGGTCATATCCAGTTGGAATAGGTCGAGAGCTTTGACACCCCATTCGTTGCCTCTGATCAGACTAAAAGACATACTTTCAGCGTGACGACGAAGCATGACCATGACGCCTATATAGCGGCTGCACCCGAGCAGTTTCGCGCCATGTTGGGCCGACTGCGCGCGCAGCTATCGCGGGCGCTGCCAGACGCCGAAGAAGTCATCAAGTACGACATGCCCGGATTTCAGATCAAAGAAACGATCATCGCGGGCTATGCCGCCTTCAGTAAACAATGTGGACTATATGTAGATCCGAGTGCGATTGCTGCCCATGCTGACGAGATCGCGTCTTTGAAACTCAAGGCAACCAAGACTGGGATTACGTTCTCAGTGAGCAAGCCCATCACCGATGAACTGGTTGAGAAACTGGCGATAAGTTCGCGCAGAGGAAAGGGACTTTAGCGGCTGCGCCATTCGATGCCATCGGACTTACAATCACCATATGATGGCGGCGGCAAGATCGTCGAGAAGCACATCGGCCGCACGGCTCAGCGCACGAACCGTTTGTAAAGCGTCTTCCTCGGCCTGAGCCGGATGGACAACCTATTGAACGCTCACATCTAGTCGACGCGCCCCTTGCTCAGGATGGCCGCCATCAGCCGTTCGGCATGGGCCTGGTCGGCGATGCGCTTGGAGGTGAAGCGCTGGTCGCCGGCCGGCGCGATGCCCAGCAGGTGGCCGGCCAGGCAGGACGGCGGCGGCGGCGGGTCGGTCATCTCTTCCGGCATCTCCACTTCCGCCATCGCGAAATAGGTCGAGCCGTCGTCGCGGCGGAAGAAATCGATGTCCCAGTGGTAGACGCCCTCGGTCCACGAGTATCGGACCTTCTGCAGGCTCTCGATCCGCTGGGTCCACAGACGGTCGAAATCGGCGGCACTGAGGCCGGTCTCGATTTCGACCACCTGGCCATCGATCGTGCGCTTGTACGTGAAGACATGCTCGACCTTGCCGTCCGTCTCGATCGACCGGATGCGCAGCCCGGGGGCATCGAGATAGGCCTGCCTCAGGAAATTGCGGGAAACACCGGGGTGCGTGGCCAACAGACCTTCGAGCTTGCCATCGTCCTTGAGGACAAATTTGCGCTCGTTTTCGATCGGCATGCTAAATTCGTCCCCATGACTTCCCATCAGACGATCGACGACCTGCCGACCCCGGCCCTCATTCTCGACCGGGCAATCTTGCGCCGCAACATAAAGCGCATGAGCGAGCGCCTGCGTAACGCGGGTGTCATGCTGCGGCCCCACCTCAAGACCGCGAAGTCTGTCCAGGTCGGGCGAATGGCGGTCGAGGGGCATGACGGTCGCATCACGGTCTCGACTTTGGCCGAGGCACGCTACTTCGCCAATGGCGGCTTCAAGGACATCCTCTATGGCGTCGGTGTCGTGCCGTCGAAACTAGCTGCCGTCACCGAGCTGCGCCGCCAGGGCGTGAACCTGCATGTCGTCACCGACAACCTGGCCGTGGCGCACGCCATCGCGGCGGCGGCCATCAATGGCGACACCTTCTCCGTCTTCATCGAGATCGACAGCGGCGGCGGGCGCGCAGGCCTGCCCTTCCCCGCCTTGCCGGGCCTGCTCGATATCGGTCGGGTGCTGCACAAAGCACCCGGTGTCGAACTCGCCGGTGTGATGACCCATGCAGGTCACTCCTACCACCAGAGCACCGCCGACGGGATCGCCGCGGTGGCCGAGCAGGAGCGGCTGGCGATCGTGACCGCCGCCGAGAAGCTCCGTGCCGCGGGCATCCCCTGCCCGATCGTCTCCGGCGGCTCGACGCCGACCGCACTGCTGTCGCGCGATTTCACCGGCATCACGGAGATGCGTCCGGGCGTCTATGTCTTCAACGACCTCGATCAGGAATTCATCGGGTCGTGCGGCGCCGGCGATATTGCGCTCTCCGTCCTGGCCTCGGTGATCGGCCACTATCCGCACCGCAATCAACTGCTGATCGACGCTGGCGCCCTGGCGCTTTCCAAGGACATCAGCGCCCAGGAGTTCCAGCCCAAGGTCGGCTACGGCACGATCGCCCACGCGCCTGCACGCGCCATGGCTGTCGTCGATTGCTCCCAGGAGCACGGCTTCGTCGGCGCGGAGGATCCATTGCCCTACGGCAACCTGCCGATCGGCTCGCGGCTGCGCGTGCTGCCCAACCATGCCTGCATCACGGCGGCCGCCTACGACCGCTATTACGTCGTCGACAGCGACCTCGACGGCGGCAAGTCGGTCGTCGATGTCTACGATCGCATCAACGGCTGGTGACCGGGAGGTCGATGATCATGGCCGCTACAGCGAATTCACCGTGTGGCCACCGTCGACGGTGAGGACGCTGCCGGTCATGAACGCGCCGGCCTCCGAAGCCAGCAGCAACAATGCGCCGTCGAGATGCTCGGGCTTGCCGATGCGGCGTTGCGGGATGCGTTCGATCAACCGCTGACCGCCCGGCGTCGACCAGAAGGCGCTGTTCATCTCGGTCTCGATGTAGCCGGGGCAGATCGCGTTGACGCGGATCTGGTGACGCGCCCACTCCATGGCCAGCACGCGCGTCAGATGGATCAACCCGGCCTTCGAGGCATTGTAGGGCGCCACCTGGCCGATGGTGCGCAGGCCGAGGATCGAGGCGATGTTGACGATGCTGCCCGGCCGCCGGGTTGCGACCCACCGCTTCGCGGCAGTCTGCGCGACGAGCCAGGCTCCCCGCAGGTTCGTGTCGACGACGGCATCCCAATCGTCTTCCGGCATGTCGAGGGCCGGCTTCACGATCGAGATGCCGGCATTGTTGACCACGATGTCGACGGCGCCCAGCGCACGTTCGGCTTGATCGAAGGCCGCGGAGACGGCCTCGCCCGACTGGACGTCGAGCGTCACGGCCGCGGCCCGCGCCCCCTTCTTTTCCAGTTCCGCCTGTAGAGACGAGAGCCTTTCCGCACGACGTGCCGCAAGGACGACCGATGCCCCTGCTTCAGCCAGCGTATGGGCGAAATGGACGCCAAGTCCGGAGGACGCCCCGGTGACGAGGGCCACCTTGCCGCTGAGATCGAATCGCTTGGACATGGCCATGGCTCCGCTGTTTCATGCCGGCCTTATAAGCGAGCCACCCGTTCGGAGGAAACATGGACCTCGGTCTCAAGAACAAGCGCGTGCTGGTCACTGGCGGCACCAAAAGCATCGGACGTGCCATTGTCGATACCTTCCTGGCCGAAGGCGCCGTCGTAGGCTTTTGCGCACGAGACGAGCGGCTGGTGAAAGAACGGGAAATGGAATGGCAAGCCGCACAAGGCCGCGCGGCGGGTACGGCACTCGACGTGACGGACGAAAAGGCTCTCGGCAAATGGGTCGACGATTTTGCGGCAAGTGGCGGCATTGACCATTTCGTCGCCAATGTCAGCGCGCTCGGTACCGAGGACAGTACCGAGGGATGGCGCAAGGCCATCGAGATCGATCTCGTCTCGACGGTGAATGCCGTGCATCGTGTCCGGCCGCATCTCGAGAAGAGCGGTGCCGGCGCGACCTTGACCATCATCGGCACCGTTTCCCTGGTCGAAGTCTCGGGCCCGACCCAGCCTTATCGCTCGGTGAAGGCTGCCCTGGTGCCTTTCGTGAAATCGCTGGCCATCGATCTCGCCCCCAAGGGGATCCGGGTCAACATGGTCTCACCGGGCACCATTCTCGAGGACGGCAACACATGGGGCCGTCAGCGTGACGCCGCTACGGAGCGGTACAAGCGCTCGCTGGCGCGCAATCCGCTGGGCCGGATGGGAACGCCGCAGGAAGTCGCGAATGCCGTCGTGTTCCTTTCCGGAACGCCGGCGTCATTCGTTACCGGCATCAACTTCATCGTCGATGGCGCCATTACGGCGCGGGTGCAGTACTGAACTCGTCGCGGACGTCCTGGCCGCTGGTCTGGCTGCTGGTCGCGGCGGGTATCGTCGCGGCTTTCCAGGTCGGCAAGGCGCCGCCGGCCCTGCCCTCGATCCGCGAGGATCTCGACGCCAGCCTGCGGCAGGCCGGCTGGCTGCTCTCGACCGTCAATCTGATGACCGCGCTCGGCGGAATGGTCATCGCCCTCACTGCCGACCGTATGGGGCATCGGCGCATGGTCGTGTTCGGAACGGGGCTTTGCTTCGTGGCGAGCTTTGCCAGCGCCTTCGCGACCAGCGTCGACCAGCTTCTGGTCGGCCGCGTCTTCGAGGGGCTGGGCTTCATCGCCGTGACGGCCGCCGCGCCTGCGCTCCTGCTGCGTCTCGTGCAGCCCTCGGATCAGCGCATCGCCATGTCGCTCTGGACGACCTACATGCCTGTCGGCGCCGGAACGATGATGCTGATCTCCGCCCTGGTGCTGCCCGCCACCTCGTGGCGCACCACGTGGCTCGTCGCGGCAGGTGCGGCCGCGGTGATGCTGGTCGCACTGCTGTGGCGAGCGGTGCCGGCCCGGAAACTCGATCCCCGTCCGGTAACCCGCCATCCCGTCTGGCGCGAAATGGCCGAGGTCGCCACCAGCGGTGGCCCGCTCGCCATAGCGGTCTGCTTCGGTGCCTATGCCTGCTGCTGGTTCGCCGTGGTCGGCTTCCTGCCGACCCTGCAGGTCGAGCGGCTGGGATTCAGCACCTCGACCGCGGCCATCGTGACAGCGCTGGTGACCGCGGTGAACGCGGCCGGCAACCTCTCCGCCGGCTGGTTGCTGCAGCGTGGCGTGCCCCGTGTAATGATGATCGTCGGCGCCACCGTACCGATGGCCTTCTGTGCCGCCGGCATCTTCGTCGACGGCGTGCCCGACCTCCTGCGTCTCGTGCTGGCGGGACTCTATTCCGCCGTGATCGGCGTCGTGCCGGGCTCGCTCTTCGCCGCCATCCCGGTTCATACGCCGCGACCGGACCTCGCCGGCGCATCGACCGGCCTTTTGATGCAGGGCTCCAATATCGGCGGATTGCTGGGCCCGCCGATCACCGGCGCGCTGGTTTCCGCAGGCGGCTGGCCAAATGCGGCCTGGCTGAGTTCCGTTGCGCTGGCGCTCGTGGTGGCGTCCGCTGTCTTCCTGCATTGGCGCGAAAGGCGTAAGCTCGCCACATGATCTACGTCGACATCGTCTCGGACACGATCTGTCCGTGGTGCTACATCGGCAAGCGCCGCTTCGAACGGGCGCTCCTCCAGAGCGGGCGGACCGACATCGCCGTCGCCTGGCGGCCGTTCCAGCTCAATCCCGACATGCCGGCCGAAGGCATGACGCGTGACGACTATGTCCGCGCCAAGTTCGGTGGCGGCGACCGGCCCCGGCAGATCTATCAAGCCATCGCCGAAAGCGGCCGCGAGGCCGGCATCGAGTTCCAGTTCTCGCGCATCAGGCGCACGCCCAACACAGTATTGTCGCATCGCCTGGTGCATTGGAGCGCCAAGGTCGAGCGGCAGGACGAGGTCGTGGGCGAACTCTTCAAGGCCTATTTCGAGGAAGGCCTCGATCTCGGCGACCTGGAAACGCTGGTCGAGTGCGCTGCACGCGCCGGCATCGAGCCCGAACGGGCGCGTCGCTATCTCGTGAGCGACGACGGCCGGCAGGAGGTCGTGGCGTCCGACGTCTATGCAAGGCGCCTCGGCATCAACGGCGTGCCCTGCTTCATCGTCAATCGGAAGTACGCCGTCTCGGGCGCCCAGCCGCCGTCGGCGTTCGTCGAGGTCTTCAATCTCGCCGAGCGCGATGCCGCCACCAGCGCAGCGCAGTCGACGGCGTGAGCCGACAGCATGATATGTCGATCGTCATATGATATGATGATCGACATATCATGCCTCAAAGCCCTGCCCGAAAGGCCCGTACCCGAGCCGAGATCGTAGAGCACGCCGCCCGTCTCTTCCGGTTGCGTGGCCATGCCGGAACCAACATCGACGACATCATGCTGGCGGCCGGCCTCACGCGCGGCGCCTTCTACGCCCACTTCACGTCGAAGGACGATCTCTTCGCCGAGATCGTTCGCATGGGGCATGGGCTGCTGCCGCGGCTGCGGGCCGGGACTGCCCAGGAGGCGCTCGACGCCTACCTCAGTCGGGACGATCTTGCGGCGAATGCCCTGGCCTGCACCCTGGCCGCGCTCCCGGGAGAGGTTGCCCGATCGGCCCTGCCCGCCCGGCTGGCCTATGCCAATGTGCTGCATGCCGCGATCGGCGAACTCGCCAAGGCCCGCGACCGCAAGGGGCTCGACGCCGATGCCACCGCCGCCGCCATCGTGACCGTCGGTGCGGTGATCCTGGCCCGCGCCTCCGGCGACACGCGGCTCAGCGACTGGCTGCTGCGGTGTGCGCGCCGGGCGACCAAGGTATTGCTGAAGAAGCCTGCGAAGAGAAAGAAGCCCGTCAGGCGGCGAGCTTCGCCAAAGCGGAAACGATCGACGTCACGCCGGAAAGCCGCTGCCGCTCGTCGACCCAGACCCGCTGCACGACCACGCGGTGGTCGGGCCGGAGCTTGACCAGCGGCGCATTCTTCTGAATCCAGCCGATCAGTCGCTCGGGGCGGGCGAACTTGTTTTCGTGGAAGGAGAAGACGAGCGCCTTCTCGCCGGCGTCGATCTTCTCCACGCCAGCGGCGCGGCAGAGCAGCTTCAGGGCCACGGTATTGAGCAGGAATTCCGCTTCGACCGGTGACTTGCCGAAACGGTCGACCAGCTCTGCGGCGAAGGCGTCGATCTCGGTCTGGCTGGTGAGGCTGCCAAGCCGGCGATAGAGGCCCATGCGCACCGACAGATCGGGAACGTACTCCTCCGGGATCAGCACGGGGATGCCGAGATTGAGCTGCGGCGACCAGTCCGCCCGCTCCGCCTCCTCCGCGCGGCCGCGGGCCGTCGCCACGGCTTCCTCGAGAAGCTGCTGGTAGAGCTCGATGCCGACTTCGCGGATATGGCCCGACTGCTCTTCGCCGAGCAGATTGCCGGCGCCGCGAATGTCGAGATCGTGACTGGCGAGTTGGAAGCCGGCGCCCAGCGTATCGAGCGTCTGCATGACCTCGAGACGCTTGGCGGCCGCCTCGTTCAGGGCCCGCCCCGGCGGCACGGTGAGGTAGGCGTAAGCCCGGATCTTGCCGCGGCCAATACGACCGCGAAGCTGGTAGAGCTGGGCCAGCCCGAACATGTCGGCGCGGTGAATGATCATCGTGTTGGCGTTACGGATGTCGAGGCCGCTTTCCACGATGTTGGTCGAGAGCAGCACGTCGAACTTGCCCTCGACGAATTCCTGCATGGTGTTCTCGATCTGCGTCGGCGGCAGGCGACCGTGCGCCATGGCCATGCGGATCTCGGGCACCAGCTCGCGCAACTCGGCGGCGACGGTCGCCAGGTCCTCGATGCGCGGGCAGACATAGAAGCTCTGGCCGCCGCGGAACTGCTCGCGCAGCAGCGCCTCGCGGATGGTGACGCCGTCGAATGGCGTCACGAAGGTGCGCACCGCCAGGCGATCCACCGGAGGCGTGGCGATCAGGCTCATGTCGCGCACGCCGGTCAGGGCGAGCTGCAAGGTGCGCGGAATGGGCGTCGCCGTCAGCGTAAGCACGTGCACGTCGGCCCGCAGTTCCTTCAGGCGTTCCTTGTGGCCGACGCCGAAATGCTGCTCCTCGTCGACGATGAGAAGGCCGAGATCCTTGAATTCGACGCTCTTGGCCAGGAGTGCATGGGTGCCGACCACGATGTCGACATGGCCCTCCTTCATCGCTTCCTTCGTGGCCTTGGCCTCCTTGGCGCCGACCAGGCGCGAGAGCCGGCCGATGCGCAGCGGCATGCCCTGGAAGCGCTCCACGAAGTTGCGGTGATGCTGGCGCGCCAGCAGGGTCGTGGGGCCGATGACGGCGACCTGCTTGCCCGACATGGCGGCGACGAACGCGGCGCGCAGCGCGACCTCGGTCTTGCCGAAGCCGACATCGCCGCAGATCAGCCGGTCCATCGGCTTGCCCGACGACAGGTCTTCCAGGACGTCCGAGATCGCCTGCAGCTGATCGTCGGTCTCGGTATAGGGGAAGCGTGCGCAGAATTCGTCGTAGAGCCCGTCAGGCGGGCTCAAGGTCTCGCCGCGCCGCACGGCGCGCTCCGCCGCGATCTGGATCAGGCGATCGGCCATGTCGGCGATGCGCTGCTTGAGCTTGGCCTTGCGCGACTGCCACGCAACGCCGCCCAGGCGGTCGAGGATGGCGCCCTCCTCGGACGAGCCGTAGCGGCTCAGCACGTCGATGTTCTCGACCGGGACGAAGAGCTTGTCGCCGCCTTCATAGGTGAGCCGCAAGCAGTCGTGGCGGGCGTTCTGGATCTCCAGGGTCACCAGCCCTTCGTAGCGGCCGACGCCGTGCTCGCGATGCACGACGAGATCGCCGTCGCTCAACGCTGCGGCTTCGGCGATGAAGCGCTCCGACGGGCGGCGCTTTCGCGCCGGTCGCGAGAGGCGATCGCCGAGAATGTCCTCTTCGCCGACGACTTCGAGCCCTTCGAGGACGAAACCGTGCTCCAACGGCCACACCGCAAGGCCGAGCGCCCCCGGCGGCAGGCCCTGGACCATGGCGTAGTCGGCAACCGGCACCGGCGTGGTGGCGCCATGCTCCTGCAGGAGATGCTGCAGGCGGCTGGTCGAACCGTCGGTGTATCCGGCGATCACCACCCGGCGGCCCGCGCCGTTCGCTGCCTTCACATGCTCGGCGACCTTGTCGAAGAGATTGACGCCCTGCGCGGTGCGCGCCTGGGCGAAGCCTTCATGGCGGCGGCCGCCGAGATCGAGGGCATTGGCGGTGCCGGGGACGGCGTCGAATGTCGTGAACTGGGCCGTGGCATGGCCGTCGAGCAGTCGATCCCATTCCGACGGCTTGAGATAGAGCCGCTCTGGCGGCACGGGCTTGTAGTCGGTCGCCCCGCTCATGCCGCCCTTGGCGCCGGTTTTCTGTCGGGCATCGTAATAGTCGACGATCAGGTCATGACGCGCCTGGAAGGCTTCTTTTGCCTCATGGTCAGCCGTCACCACGGCCTCGGGGCAATAGTCGAGCAGCGTCTCGAGGCGCTCGTGAAAGAGCGGCAGCCAGTGCTCGACACCGACATGGCGCTGCCCGGCCGACACTGCCTCGTAGAGAATGTCGTCGCCGGCCACGTTGCCGAACAGCTCGCGATAGCCACCGCGGAAACGGGCGATGCTCTCGGGGTTCAGCAGCACTTCGCTCACCGGCAGTAGCACGACCTCGTCGCGATTGCCGGTCGACAGCTGGCTCATCGGGTCGAAGGAGCGGATGGACTCCAGCACGTCGCCGAACAGGTCGAGGCGTAGCGGCTCCGTCGTCCCGGGCGGGAAAAGATCGAACAGACCACCGCGCACGGCGAACTCACCGGGCTCCATGACGGTCTCGGCGCGACCGTAACCGTTCTCCCCCAGGAACTTGATGAGCCAGTCGATATCGATGGTCTGACCCTTGCGCAGGATCGTCGCCGCCTCGGCGTAAAGGCTGCGCGGCGGCACGCGCTGCAGGGCCGCTCCCACCGAGACCAGGATGATGCGGCCGGGCAGGCCCGGCTTGCGTTGCGCTGCCAGTCGCGAAAGCGTTTCCAGTCGCTCGGCGACGATGTCGGGGTGCGGCGAAAGGCGGTCGTATGGCAGGCAGTCCCAGGCCGGGAAGACGAGCACTTCACGGTCGGGGGAGAAGAAGCGCAAGCCGTCCTGCAGCCGTTCGAGGCGCTGCCCGTCCCGTGCCACGTGCAGAATATCACGCCCCGCCGTCGTCCGGGCGAGCTCCGCCAACACGAGCGCGTCCGCCCCTTCGGGCAGTCCGGCGATTGTCCATCGTCCGGCCTTGCGAGGAATCGCAGCCAAGAGGTCGGCAAGCGGCGACGACACTAGAACCTCACGCGAAAGGCAAGCAGCTTGCGCAGGACCGGCGTGTCGTTTTCCGGTGGGACGGCTTCCTTGCCGCTGACCCAGTCGTAGATCTGATTGTCGCCGATCTCGAGCAGCCGTTCGTACTGATCGAGTTCTGACACGTCGAACGCGGCAATGTGTGCGCGCGCGAACTGGCCCAGGAGAATGTCGTTCTCCTTGTTGCCGCGGTAGACGCTGCGGTAGAGCAGACGCTTGCGCCGTGTCTCGAGTTCCTCGCCCGACATGTTTTCCCCAGGTCCGGCCCCAACGAAAGGGGCGTAGCATATAGGCGGCGGCGATGGCGAAGTCACGCAGCCGTAAAGCCTACCAACCATGCGCCCGCAGAGCCTCACACCCCTCTTTGCCCATGTCACGTCGCTACCCGGAATCGGGCCGCGGCTGGGCAAGCTCGTCGAGAAACTTGCAGGGCCTCTGGTAGTTGATCTCCTGTGGCATCTGCCCTTCGCGGTCATCGACCGGCGCAACGCACCCAAGGTTTCCGGCGCCCGGGCAGGCGACGTTGCGACTTTGACGGTCACCGTGGACGAGCATCTGGTGCCCCGCGGCCCCCGCCAGCCCTACCGAGTCTGGTGCAGCGACGAGACCGGCCGGCTCTGCCTCACCTACTTCAACGGGCGTGAAGATTACCTCAAGACTCTGCTGCCGGTCGGCGAGACGCGGGTGGTGAGCGGCAAGATCGAGATCTACCAGGGCGAGGTGCAGATGACGCACCCCGACCATGCGGTTCCCCTGGAGCAGCGCGACTCCATCCTGCGGGTCGAGCCGGTTTACGGACTGACGGCGGGCCTGACGCAGCGACCGGTGCAGAAGGCCATGGCGTCTGCCGTCGATCGGGCACCGGACCTCACCGAGTGGCAGGACGCCACGTACCTGGCGAAACAACGCTGGGCGAGCTGGCGTCAGGCGCTTGCCGAGGCCCATGCCCCAGCAGACGAGGCCGACCTCTCGCCAATGCACCCTGCGCGGGCGCGGCTCGCCTTCGACGAGCTGCTGGCAAGCCAGCTCGCCATCGCGCTCGTTCGCCATCACAACCGCATTCTCGCCGGTCATGCGACAGAGGGCGACGGCCGCTTTCGCCGGGCGGCGCTGTCGTCCCTGCCCTTCGATCTCACGGCGAGCCAGAAGGCTGCCATCGAGGAGATCGCTGCCGACATGGGCAAGCCCGAACGCATGGTGCGGCTGCTGCAAGGCGATGTCGGCAGCGGCAAGACCCTGGTCGCGCTGCTGGCGATGCTGATCTGCGTCGAAGCCGGCGCGCAGGCGGCCCTGATGGCGCCCACGGAGCTCCTGGCGCGCCAGCACCATGCGACGATTGCGCCACTCGCGGCGGCGGCCGGCGTGCGGCTGGCCCTGCTGACCGGCCGCGACGGCCAGCGGCAGAAGAAGCAAACCCTGCAGGGCCTGAGTGACGGCTCGATCCAGCTCGTGGTCGGCACGCATGCGCTGGTGCAGGAGGAAGTGGAATTCGCCGACCTGGCGCTCGCCGTGGTCGACGAGCAGCACCGGTTCGGCGTGCATCAGCGCATGGCGCTCTCCTCGAAGGGCCACGCCGTCGATCTCCTGGTGATGACGGCGACCCCGATCCCGCGCACCTTGATGCTGGCGGCCTATGGCGACCTCGACGTTTCCAAGCTGACCGAGAAGCCGGCCGGGCGACAGCCGATCGACACGCGTACCATTCCCCTGGAGCGCATAGGCGAGGTCGTCCAGGGCATCGGCCGCCAGATCGCGGCCGGTGCGCGAGTCTACTGGGTCTGCCCCTTGATCGAGGAGTCCGAGGAGATCGACCTCGCCAACGTCGAAGAGCGCTTCCGGCTGCTCGGCGAGCGCTTCCCCGGCAAGGTCGGATTGCTGCATGGCCGGCTGAAAGGTGCCGAGCGTGAAGCGACGATGGCCGCCTTCGCCGACGGCCGGCTGTCGATCCTGGTGGCGACGACGGTCATCGAGGTCGGCGTCGACGTGCCGGCGGCGACGGTGATGGTGATCGAGCATGCCGAACGCTTCGGCCTCGCCCAGCTTCATCAGCTGCGTGGCCGGGTCGGCCGTGGCAGCGCCAAATCGACCTGCCTGCTGCTCTATGCCCAGCCTCTCGGCGAAACCGCGAAAGCACGGCTCGCGATCATGCGCGAAACCGAAGACGGCTTCCGGATCGCCGAGGAGGATCTGCGCTTGCGCGGCGCCGGCGAGATCCTGGGAACGCGGCAGAGCGGCCTGCCTGACATGCGCCTGGCCGATCTCTCGGCGCACGGCGAGCTTCTGCAAGCCGCCCGCGACGACGCCCGCCTCGTGATCGAGCGCGACCCCGACCTGCAATCCGAGCGCGGCAAGGCCTTGCGCGCCCTGCTCTACCTCTTCCGCAGGGACGACGCCGTGAGGACGCTGCGCGCCGGCTGATCAGCCGAGCGAGGCGACGTAGGTCCTGAGCGCCTCGCGGGCGGCCTCGACGCCCTTTTCGGCATCGGTGCGACGCTTGGCGAGTGCTTCGAGGTCGGTCTCCTGCTTGTCGAGAGTCGTGAGATAGCGGCGCTGCAGATCGCTGTTGGCCGGCACGCGGGCGAGATTGTCGCGCAGCCGCGCCTGCTCCTGGACGATCTGCTGCCGCTCGCCGTCGACCTGCGTGACCTTGCGCTGCGCTTCGGCCACCGATTGCTGGAGCTGCAGCACCTTCGTCAGGGCCTCACGCGTCCTGGCATCGAATTCGCGGGCCTGGGCGTAGACACGGATCTGATCGGCAGCAGTCTCGACCAGCCGGATCTCCTGCTGCTGGGTCTGTTCCTGCACGACCTCGAATGTCTGGGTCTGATCGCCGCCGGGCAGCTGGAACGGGATGCGGTAATTGCCTTCGCTGAGCTCGACCCCCTTGGCCTCGGGCTTCGCCAGGGTCCAGCCCGGCAGGCGGCGCTGCATGACGATCAGCTGGCGCGGTTCCTTGGCGGGGCCGCGCACACGATAGGTCGTGGTCTGGCGCACCACCCGTGACAGCCGCAGTGCACCGTTGGCGATGGTGCCGGTCGCAATGTGGTCGGTCTGCGCAACATCGCGCTCGACCACGATCTTCTCGTCGACGGCATAGGCCAGGAGCCGTGTCTCACCGATCGGGAAGCCCGACAGGCGAGCGTCGCCGACATAGGTGACGTAGCCCGCCTTGTCGCGTTCGTAGATCGTGATGATGCCCGGCGGCAGGCCGGTCTCGCCGTCGTTGGTGAGGCGAATGGCGGCCAGCGGATTGCGGGCCGCGGTTTCGGCCTGATAGAGCGCCAGGCGCGCCGCCGGCACCTGCCGGTCGATGATCGGAATGGAGAGCGTGCGGCCGTTCTCCACGGTTACCGGACGCGGGAACTTGAAGACGACCTGCGTGGCGGCATCGCTCGCTTCGATGGGCTCCGCACCGGCCGCCACTTCGGCCGGCGGCGGCGGCGGTGCAGCGGCCTGTGCTGCCATGCGGCGCTGAGATTCGTATTGCGCCGGCGCCGGTGCAGCGGGCATTGCCTTTTGGCGCAGCTGATCGGCGGCTACGCCGCCGCGATCGACACCGGGCATGAGCCGCCCCGCGACTTCGACCGGCACTTCGGGGCGCGTGACGTAGTAGGCGTTGTAGAGTGCCTGGCGAAAGGCCACGGGACGTCCCGACGCGAGCGTGAGCTCGACATCCTTCCAGTCCTGCCCGCTCAGATTCTCGACCACGGCCCATCCCTGCAACGCCGAGCGCGGGGCGGCCGCATCGGCCGGCAGGGTCAGGCGGTAGGAGGCTTTCCAGACCGGCGCCTCGACGATGTAGGCGACGCGCACCGTCCGCTTGCCCTCGCCGCGCGTCGCGAGTTCGAGCGTGCGGGCGTCCTTGGCACGATTGTTCTGGATGGCCAGCAGGGCCTGGCCGATCTTGGCGCGCAGCGAGGCGTCGGCGAACTGCAGGTTCTCGGCGTCCTCAAGGATGAACTGCTGCAGGCCGCGGTCCGTGAACAATGTCACGCGTGTGCGCTTGGTCGTTCCTTTGTCGCCCGGCAGCGTGACGGTCTCCTCTTCCACCGAGACGACCTTGCCGGAAAGCGTGCGGCTGCCGGCCACGGAGATTTCGGCCCCCTTCAAGGTGGAAAGCAGCTCGGCTGGCGAGCCCAACGAGTTCTGGTCGAACGGCAGGTCCTTGAAGGCCTGGGTCAGCGGTTCACGCCCCGGCAGGCTGAGGCCACCGACACCGCCCTTGTCGTCGTAGACGACCAGGCTCTTCAGAACGTCGTCGACCTGGCCGAGCGACACCGTGAGCTTCAGGGTGGCATCCCCTTCGACGGTTGCCTCGTATTCGAAGTAGCCGAGGCCGCCTGAGGACAGCATGACTCGCTTGAGGACGAGGTCTTGGGCGAAGGCGAAACTTGGGAACGCGATCAGGCCCAGTACGGCCACGACGCTCAGAAAAAGGTGCATAGTCTCTCCCGGCGATGCACGCGCACCGTGACCAGCGACTGTGACACAAGCGGGGCGGTAGGGCGACGAAACTACAGCGGGTTGCGTTCGACTAAATGCGCGTAGCGCCCCAGCTACGGAGTGGGCGCATCTCGCGCTCTTCCCCTCCCCCGCGTTGCGGCTTGTAATCAAGCCGCTTTGACGGGGGAGGAGTTCTGAGATGTGTGCGCCCTATGGATTCTAGGCGAGCGCGTCCTTCAGGGCTTCTAGCGGCAGCAACACGCACTCCTGCCGCGATTTGTGCGCGGCAACCGGCACGAAAGCGGTGAAGGGCTCATGCGCCTCCCCGGCCTGCCGACCGAGCGCGCGTTCTGCGTCGTGACGAACTTCCGCGATGCCCGCGGCGTCGCGGCCGACGGCCACGGCCGACAAGGCCGACGCCGAGGCTTGGCAAAGCAGGCAGCCGCGCACCTGGTGGGCGATCTCGGTGATCCGCCCCTGCCCGTCCAGCTTGACGTCGATCGTGACGCGATCGCCGCATAGCGGGTTGTCGCGCCGCGCCGACTTGGTCGGGGCTTCGAGCCTGCCGGCGCCGGTCTTGGCCTTCGCCAATGCGACGATGCGGTCCTGGTAGAGCTGATCGTTCATCTCAAGGTCTTGGCGGCATGCGCGACACCCGCCAGCAGCGCGTCGATGTCGGAGTTGTCGTTGTAGGGGGCCATCGACACGCGCGTGGTGCCGTCGAGGTCGAAGCGATCCATCAGCGGCTGAGCGCAGTGATGGCCGGCGCGAACCGCGACGCCGAAGGAGTCGAGTGTCTGCGCGACGTCGTGGGGATGCACACCGTCCAAGGTGAAAGACACGACGGGATAGCGGTTCTGCAGGCTCGCCGGGCCAAACAGGTGCGTACCGTCGACTCGCTGCAGCCCATCCATCAGGCGCTGCACCAGGGCCATCTCGTGGTCGTGCGCGGCCGACCAGTCGAGCCGTTGCATCCAGGTGCAGGCGGCGCCCAAGCCGATGGCAGGACCGATCGCAGGCGTGCCGGCTTCGAAGCGGCGCGGCGCCGGCGCCCAGGTCGTCTCGGCAAACGTCACCCGGCCGATCATCGAGCCGCCGCCCATGAAAGGCGGCATGGCTTCCAGCAGTTCCGGCCGGCCCCACAGGACGCCAATGCCGTTCGGTCCGTAGGCCTTGTGCCCGGCAAAGACGTAGAAATCGATACCGAGCGACGGCAGGTCGAGCGGTCCATGCGGGGCACGCTGGGCGCCGTCCAGCATCACCTTGGCGCCGACCGCGTTCGCCGCCGAGACGACGGCGCGGACGTCGAGGAGAGCTCCCGTGACGTTCGACACATGCGCCAATGAAACGAGCTTCGTCTTCGGTGTCAGCAGGCGCGGCAGCTCGGCAAGATCGATCCGGCCGTCGTCGGTCACCGGGATCATGTCGAGTTCGACACCCGAACGGGTGCGCAGGAGCTGCCAGGGTACGATGTTGGAATGGTGCTCGAGCTCGGACAGGAGAATGCGATCGCCCGGCTTCAGCAGCGACCCATACGAATAGGCCACCAGGTTGATTGCCGCCGTGCAGCCGCCGGTGAACACGGTTTCCATTGGCTGCACGCCGAGGAACGTCGCCACTTCGGCCCGAGCATTCTCGTAGGCTTCGGTCGCCCGTTCGGCCAGACGATGCACGCCGCGCAAGACGTTGGCCCGGCTGGTCGTCTCGTAGTGGCGCACCGCATCGATCACGGCGAGCGGCGTCTGAGCCGACGCGCCGTTGTCGAGATAGTGGATGGGCCGGCCGTCGATGATCTCCGACAGGATCGGAAACTGCCGGCGCACGGCAGCAACGTCGAAACTCATGCCGTACTCCGGGCCCGCCAGGCTTCCAGCGCTTCGGGGGTGTCGATATCGGTGATGGCGGCCTCGCCGGTCATCTCGACTTCGCACACTAGATCGGCGTGTTCGCCGATCAGGTGCTTGGCGCCGCTGTCGCCGGAGAGCGCCGTCATTTCCGGAAAGAAACGCCGCGCCCACAGGACAGGGTTACCGCGCTTGCCGCCGACCGTCGGCACGCAGATCGAGCGGCCCTCGACCGGGCTGAATGCCGCGATCAGGCGGTCGAGCAACGGTGCGCCCACGCCCGGCATGTCGCCGAGCTGGACGACGGCGGCATCGATATTCGCACCCAGCGCCGCAATTCCGGTTTTCACCGACGTGCTGAGCCCTTCGGCAAAATCGGGGTTGGTCACGAAGCGTAGCCGGGATTTCGCCGGAGCGGCCTTCTCGATCGCCGGCTTCACCTGATCTTCCATGTGGCCCAGCACGACGACGACCTCGACGGCCTGTGATGCCAGCGCCGCCTTTACGGCATGGACGACCAGCGGCGCGCCGGCGGCGTCGGCCAGCAGTTTGTTGGGGCCGCCCATCCTGGTCGACCGGCCGGCCGCCAGCACCAGCGCCGCCACGCGCGGCGCCTGTTGCGGCCCCTCGCCTTCGGTCTCGCTGTCGTCGCGCGGCTGCGGACGGCTGGCGATCTCGGCAAGCAGGCCGCCGGAGCCCATGCGTACGATCTCGGCACGGCCGACCGGCAGGCGTGCCGCAAGGCGCTCCAGCACCATGTCGAAGCCGTTGTACTTGGGCGACTTGGCACAGCCCGGCAGGCCGAGCACCGGCAGGCCATCCAGCTCGCCGGTCAACAGCAGGTTGCCGGGGTCGACCGGCATGCCGAAATGCGTGACCTTGCCGCCAGCGGCCTCGATGCCCGACGGCACGACATCCTGACGATCGACGATGGCCGACGCTCCGGCGATCAGGAACAGATCGCAGCCCTCGGCCTTCAGTTCAGCCAGTGCGCCGGCGATTGCCTTGGCGTCGTGCGCGACCCGCCGCTCGCCGGCCAACATGCTGCCGAGCGAAGTCAGGCGTTTGCTGGTCGTGCCGACGGCCTTGTCGAGCACCTTGTCCCGCGTGCCCGGCAGCCTGGTCTGCACCAGGCCCGCGCGCATGGCCTGGAAAGGCGCCACCGAGACCAACGGCTGGTTGGCCGACTTGGCAACGCCGACGGCCCGCGCGACCGCCGTTCGCGGCGCGGCATAGGGAATGATCTTGACGGTCGCCACCATCTGCCGCGGTTCGACTCGCGCATAGGGCGGCAGGGTCGCGACGGTTACCGACTCGTCGAGCTCGTTCAGTTCGTCGATCCGTTCGTGATCGATGACGGCGAGGCCTGCTTCACGTGCGAAGTGGTTGCAGCGGCCGGTGAAGGGCGCCGTGACCTCGATGCCCTCGCCCGCCAAGGCCTTGGCGACACCGGCAGCGGCTTCGTCCTCGTGGATGTCTTCGGGGTCGAGCCTGGCGGCAACCACGGCCGCGACACCGCCGGCCTTCAGCTTGGCGACGTCATCGGCCGACAGACGGCGCCCCTTGGCGAAGTTCACGCCATTGGCACGCCAGCTGTGCGCCAGAATGGCACCGGCCGCCTCGTCGATGGGGGTCTCGCCGAACCTCACGCCGCGGCGACCTTCGGCGCTGTCAGAGCTTCGAGACGTCGTGCCCGTACTTCGACGATCTGGCCGAGGATGGAGATGGCGATCTCGGCGGGCGACTTGGCTCCAATATTGAGTCCGACGGGGCCGTGGACGCGTGCGAACTGCTCGTCGGTGATCCCGGCCTCGGCCAGACGTTCCTTGCGCTTGGCATGGGTCTTCCGGCTGCCGAGCGCCCCGATATAGAAGACGTCCGACTTCAGCGCATATTCCAGCGCCGGATCATCGAGCTTGGGATCGTGCGTGAGCGTCACCACGGCGGTCGACCGATCGAGTCCCATCTTCTCGAACGCTTCGTCGGCCCATTCCTGCATCACCTTCACGCCGGGAAAGCGGCTGTCGGTGGCGAAGGCCCGGCGCGGATCCACAACGGTGACGTCGAAATCGAGCAGCGACGCCATGGGTGCCAGCGACTGGGCAATATGGACGGCGCCGACAATGATCAGCCGCGGCGGCGGCACGTAGACATTGAAGAAGATCCGCTGGCCGCCGAGGTCGACGGTTTCGCTGCGGCCGATCTCCAAGGCGCGACGCGCGGCGGAGAGCAGCGTCTCGTCATCGGCTTGCACACCGAGCGCCCTGTCCGGGTAGATCAGGGTCTCGGCGCCGTCGCCGAGGCGCGTTGCCAGCGCCAGTGCCCGCCGTTGCTTGCGGGCATCCTGAAGGGCAGCCAGGGTTTCGGCTTTCATCGCTCAGTTCACCTTCTCGACGAAGACCTGAACCTTACCGCCACAGGCCAACCCGACATCCCAGGCCTGTTCATCCGTGACGCCGAAGTCGAGCAGGCGCGGCTTGCCGTCGGCGATCGCCGCCAGCGCTTCCTTGACGACGGCGCCTTCGATGCAGCCGCCCGATACGGAGCCCACCATGGCCCCCGTCTCGTCGACGCCGAGCTGGCTGCCGACCGGACGCGGCGAAGAACCCCAGGTCGTGATCACGGTGGCGATCGCAACCTTCTTGCCACCGGCCTTCCACTTGCCGACCTGATCCAGGACATCGAGTGCATCGCTCATGGCTTACTCCTTGGGTCTTACCCCTGGCGAAGTTCGGTCTGCCATCCCGCCAGGCGTCCGTCGGTGCCGGCAGCATGCGTGCCCAGGGCGGCAATCAGGCCCGCCAGGCTCTCCAGATTGTGCACCGGGCGGAACTCGTCGACATGCGGCAACATGGCCTTGTTGCCCTGAGATTTGGGCTCGTAGGCACCGTACCGCAAGAGCGGGTTCAGCCAGATCAGACGTGAGCAGGATTTATGGAGGCGTTCCATTTCCTCACCCAAGCCGGCCGCGCCCTCACGATCCAGCCCGTCGGTGATCAGCAGCACGACCGCCCCCTGCCCCAGCACGCGCCTCGACCATTTGGCGTTGAATTCGTGCAGCGCGAGGCCGATGCGCGTTCCACCCGACCAGTCTTCGACCTGGGCCGATGCCTTCTGCAGGGCGATGTCGACATCGCGGTTGCGCAACGCCCGCGTCACGTTCGAGAGACGCGTCCCGAAAGTGAAGCAGTAGACGCGATCGCGATCGTTGGTGATGGCGTGCATGAAATGCAGGAACATCCGCGTGTAGCGGGCCATCGACCCCGAGATGTCGCACAGGATCACCAACGGCGGCGGCCGGCGGCGCGGCTCGCGCCGGCGCAGCTCGATCAGACCTTCCGGCCGCAAGGCGCGCCGCAGCGAGGCCCGGAAGTCGACCCGCGGTCCGCGGCGCGCCGGCTGGTAGCGCCGAGTCTTGCGTTCCGGCACCGGCAGGCGCAGCCGGGCAATGGCCCGCAGCGCCTCGTCGATCTCGGCCTGGGACATCTGCTCGAAGTCGCGGTGCTGCAGGACCTCTCGGTCCGAGACGGTGAAGGTCGCCTCGATCTCCACTTCCGGCGGTTCGTTGGCTTCCTCCGGGGCTTCGCCCTTGCCGGGCTGCAGGGCGTCCTGCAGGCGGCGGCTGAGCTGCTTGCGCTGGTCCTGCTCGGCCGCCGGTACGCCGACCTGCGGCAGCAGCATCTCCATCATCTTTTCCAGCAGTCGGGGATTGCGCCAGTAGACGTGGAAGGCCTGATCGAAGATCTCCCGCTGGTCGCGCCGATTCACGAAGACGGAGTGCAGGGTCCAGTAGAAGTCGTCGCGCTTGCGCAAGCCCGCCGCTTCCACCGCCTCGATGGCGCGCAATACCTGGCCCGGCCCCACGCGCAGGCCCGCCGTGCGCAACGTCCGGGCAAAGTGCACGATATTGGTGGCGAGCTTGCCGCCCCGCGGTTGCGGGGGCGCCACGGGTTCGGGCATCGCGTCCATGGCGTGCCGCTCAACCCAGCGGCTGGGCGGCGATGTCCGACTTCACCTGCCGCAGGATCTCCGCCGCTTCCGAACCCTGCAGGCGCTGGATGTCATCCTGGTACTTCAGCAGCACACCCAGCGTATCGTTGATCGTCTTGGGGTCGAGGTCGAGGGCGTTCAGTTCCGACAATGCCGTTGCCCAGTCGATCGACTCGGCCACCCCCGGCGCCTTGAAGAGGTCGAGCTTGCGCAGCTCCTGGACGAAACCCACGACCTGGCGCGACAGTCGATCTGACACGCCGGGCGCCTTGACCTTCAGGATCTCCAGTTCGCGCTTGAGGTCGGGATAGTCGACCCAGTGGTAGAAGCAGCGGCGCTTCAGGGCATCGTGGATCTCGCGCGTGCGGTTGGACGTAATGATCACGATCGGCGTCTCGGCGGCCTTGACGGTGCCGAGTTCGGGAATGGTGACCTGGAAGTCCGACAGCACTTCGAGCAGGTAGGCTTCGAACGGCTCATCCGTACGGTCGAGCTCGTCGATCAGCAGGATCGGTGCGCCGCCGGCATGCGGCTGCAGTGCCTCGAGCAGCGGCCGGCGGATCAGGAACTTCTCGTTGAAGATATCCGCAGCGATCTCGCCACGGTCATGCACGCCTTGTGCCTCGGCCAGCCGGATCTCGATCATCTGGCGGGCGTAATTCCATTCGTAGACCGCCGACGCCACGTCGAGGCCTTCGTAGCATTGCAGGCGGATCAGCGGCCGGTTCAGGGTCTTGGCCAGGACCTTGGCGATCTCGGTCTTGCCCACGCCCGCTTCGCCCTCGCAGAACAGCGGTCGGCCGAGCTTGAGCGCGAGGTAGAGAACGGTGGCGAGGCTGCGATCGGCGATGTAGTCGCCGCCTTTCAAAAGGTCGACGGTGGCGTCGATCGACGCCGGAGTGGGCGAAGGCATGAAACTCCCGAGAACCCGGAGGGACGCTGACGCGTCAGTGTAGCGGATGGATCCGTGCGCCGATATGGTAGGAATAGCAAGAGATTTCAAGGATTTGGAGGACGCGCATGGCGGCTGAATTGTTCAAGGGGCGAACCGCGATCGTGACCGGCGGGGCGCGCGGCATCGGCCTCGCCTGCGCCGCCAAGATCGCCGCCGGCGGCGGCAGGGTCGCCCTGTGGGACCGAGACCTGGATCGGGCCAAGCAGTCTGCATCGGCCCTGACCGGTGCCATTGCCGTTGCTGTCGACGTGACCAGCGAGGAGTCGATCGCACAGGCGCTGGCGACGACGGAGAAGGACCTCGCCCCGCCAGACATCCTGGTCGCCAGTGCGGGCATCACCGGGCCCAACACGACAGTCGTGACCTACCCGGTCGATGCATGGAAGCAGGTGATCGATATCAACCTGACCGGCGTTTTCCTTTGCAATCGCGCGGTTGCCACCGGCATGGCCAAGCGCGGCTGGGGGCGCATCGTCAACATCGCCTCGGTTGCCGGCAAGGAAGGCAATCCGAACGCCTCCGCCTATTCGGCGTCGAAGGCCGGCGTCATCGGTCTCACCAAGTCGCTGGGCAAGGAACTAGCAACAACGGGCGTGCTGGTGAACTGCGTGGCTCCTGCGGTCGTGAAGACCGAGCTGTTCAGCCAGATGACCGAACAGCATATCCAATACATGCTATCGAAGATTCCGATGAACCGATTCGGCGAAGTCGAGGAAGTGGCCGAGATGGTGGCCTGGCTCGCCTCCCCGCTCTGCACCTTCGCGACAGGCGCGGCCTTCGATCTCTCCGGCGGACGGGCGACCTACTGATGAACACTCTGCACGACCTCACGCTCACGGAGCTCTCGGCCGGCCTCAAGGCCAAGAAGTTCTCTTCCCGGGAAGTCGTCGATGCCCTGCTGAAGCGGATCGACAAGGCCGACGGCAAGCTGCACGCCTTTACCGAAGTCTATGCCAAGGAAGCGCGAGCGCTCGCTGACGGCGCGGACAAGGCGCGCGCATCGGGCTTTCCGCTGGGCCCACTGCACGGCCTGCCGATCGCCTACAAGGATCTCTGCGATATCGCCGGTCGTGTCGGCACCGGCGGCTCGAAGATGCTCGAAAAGCGCGTTGCCAACGAGACGTCGAACACAGTCGAACGCCTGACGGCCGCCGGCATGGTGCCGCTCGGCAAACTCCACATGGTCGAGTTCGCCTTCGGCGGCTGGGGCACCAATCCTCTGATGGGAGCACCGTGGAATCCCTGGGACCTCGAGACACATCGCGTGCCCGGCGGCTCGTCCAGCGGTACCGGCGTCGCCGTTGCAGCGCGCCTCGCCCCGGCCGGTATCGGCAGTGATACTGGCGGGTCGGTGCGTATTCCCTCGGCCTTTAATGGCCTCGTGGGGCTCAAGGTCACCTTCGGCCGCATCGGCCTTTCGGGCACGATGCTGCTCAGCTGGTCGCTCGACTCGATTGGCCCGATGGCCCGCTCGGTCGAGGATTGCGCCCTGCTGCTCAACGCTCTTGCCGCGCCGGACGCGCGCGATCCCACGACGCTCGGTCAACCGCTCGAGGATTTTGCGCAGGCCGTTCAGCCCGGTTCGATCGAGGGCATGCGCGTTGCCGTGCCCGACAGCAAGCAGCTTCCGGGTTTCATGCATGCCGACGTGAGCAAGGCCTGGCAAGCGGCCGCGCGCACCTTCGAGAGTCTCGGTGCCACGGTCGAGGCGGTACGCGTGCCCGACTGGTATTTCGACCTGTCACGGCCGGCCGGAACCTTGATCGCGTCCGAGGCCTATTCGCTGCATCGCGATTACATCGAGGATCCCTCCAAGGCGATCGGCCCCGCGGTCAGATCCCGTGCCCAGCTGGCCAAGCTGCTGCCGCCCGGCGCCTACGCCGAGGAGCAGCGCGTCATGGCGACCCGTCGCAAAGCCTTCTCCGAGTGGTTCGCGGCGTACGACGCGATCCTGCTGCCGACCATGGCGATCCCGGCGATCCCGCTGTCGGAGGTCGATGAAACCTCGCCCATCCCGGGCTACCTCACACGGCCGGCCAATTATCTCGGCCTTTGCAGCCTCGCCATGCCGTCGGGCCTGTCGGGCGGCCTGCCGGTCGGTATCCAGATCGTGGGCAAGCCGTTCGCCGAGCGTGACGTATTGCGATTGGGCAAAGCCTTCCAGGACGCGACGGACTTTCACCGCCGCGCACCCGACCTGTCGTCGCTGGGAATCTAAGAGCAGGATCACGACTCCAAGGAACGACGAGATCGCGTGGCCACACAAACGGTGTCATCCCGAGCGTAGCGAGGGACCTTTACGGACCAGGAAAGGTCCCTCGCTACGCTCGGGATGACACCGGTGTTGAGGCGGGCAGAAGGACCCCGTTTATTCACCTAATCGCGCTGCGGCATGCCTTGCGGCACGATGGTCTTCACGATCGAGGCGTCCAGCGCCTCGTACTCGTGATAACCGATCGTGTCGTAGAGTTCCTGGCGCGTCTGCATCTGGTGGACCACGTTCTGCGTGCCGCCGTCTTTCTGCAACGCCGCGAAGACCCGCTCCTGCGCCTTGTTGGCGGCTCGTAGCGCCGATACCGGCCAGATGACCATGCGATAGCCCATCGCCTCGAATTCGCTGGCGGTAAAGAACGGCGTGCGGCCGAACTCGGTCATGTTGGCTAGAAGCTTCACGCCGGGCATGGCTTTGGCGAAGGCCTGGAACATCTCGGCATTGGTCAGGGCTTCTGGAAAAATCGCGTCCGCGCCGGCCTGCAGATAGAGCCGGGCTCGCGCCACGGCGCCGTCGATCCCTTCGCTTGCTGCGGCATCGGTGCGGGCGATGATCACCAGATCGCGCCGCGCCTTGGCGGCCGCGGCCACCTTCGCGGCCATGTCGTGCGCATCGGCGAGCTTCTTGTTGTTCAGGTGGCCGCATTTCTTGGGGAGGATCTGGTCTTCGATATGGACCGCACCCGCCCCGGCTTCCTCGAAGGAGCGCACCATGTGCATGACGTTCAAGGCTTCACCATAGCCGGTGTCGCCATCGACCAGGACCGGCAGGCCCGAAGCGCGCGCGACCTGGCGTATGAAGAAACAGACCTCGTCGACGGTGATCACGCCGAGATCCGGCAGGCCCATGGACGAGGACATCGCCGCACCTGAGAGGTAGAGCGCCTCGAAACCCGCCCGTGTGGCCTGGAGCGCGGCGATCCCGTTGTGCGTGCCGGGCATGCGCAGGATCTGCGGCCGTTCGAGCAGAGCCCGGAAGCGAGCGCCGGCCGGCTTCGACGGCAGATCGGCGGCAACGAGATAGGGCATGGTCCCTCCTCCGCGTTAGAGCAGCGCCCGGGAAGAAGGAGCCGCAAGCGGCTCCCTCTTTCCGGGCATAAGCTGCTCTAGAATGTATAGAATCTAGAGCACAACCTTCCACTCGACTGATTCCAGTCGAGCGGAACGTGCTCTAGGCCTTGCGCGACTTCATCATCGCGGCCAGACCGTCGGTCATCTCCTGCCAGACGCGGCCCAAGGCCGGGTCGCGCTGCGCGACCTTGGCGTAACCCGCCACGGCCTTGTAGTCGTCGAGCAGAGTCGTACGCCCGGAGAAGCCCATCAGGCCGTCCAGGGTAAAGCGCACCGGCGTCAACCAGATGTCGGCCGCCGTCAGCCGTCCGCCCGTTGCATAGGAGTTGGCGTCGATCAGGCGGTCGAGATGGCCGAGCCCTTTTGCCAGCTTGGCGAAACTCGTCTCGATTTCGCTGTCGTCGCGGTCCTGCGTGTCGAGCAGGAAAAAGAGCGGCATGATCTCCTGCATCACATAGTGGTCGGCCACCGAAACGATGACGCGCACCTGCGCACGTTCTTCTGCCGTCTCGGGCAGCAGCGGCGGATTGGGGTGGGTTTCCTCGAGGTAGTCGACGATCACGCCGGATTCGGGGATCGACGTTCCGTTGTCGAGAACAAGGACGGGAATCCGCACCAGCGGATTGAGGGCCCGGTAAGTTGTCGAGGTGCGCCAATCCGATGGCGGAGCCGCGATCTCGACCGGCAGCTTCTTGGCGTAGATCGCGCCGCGTACCCGCGCGGCATAGGGCGACAACGGCAGCGAATAGAGCTTCATGCAGTCTTGTCCCTCTTCCTGCTCTGCCAGCCGACCATGAGGCCGCCGGCGATGATCACGGCCGTTCCCAGCCAAGTGTAGAAGTCTGGTACTTCGGCGAACATAAGGTAGCCCACGATCACCGAGCCGATCATCTGCGTATAGTTGAAGGGAGCCACGAAATTGGCCGAGGCGTAGGTCATGGCCTTGGCGACGCAATAGTGGCCGAGCGCGCCAAACACCCCCAGCGAGCAGAGCAGCAGCCAGTCTGCAAGGGAAACCGGCGTTTTCCAGACGAAGGGCAGCCAGATCGACATCAGGATCGCGCCCAGCAGCACGCTGTAGAAGACCGACGTGGCCGGATGGTCGATGCCGGCAAGGCGGCGAATCAGGATTTGGTAGATCGCGTAACACAGGGCGCTGCAGAGCAGCAGCAGCGACGCCCATTGGAATACGGCGCTGCCGGGCCGGATGACGATCAGCACGCCGCTGAAGCCCACCACCACGGCGGCGAGACGGAACGGCGTGATGCGCTCGCCCAGCATCGGCCAGGCCAGCAGCACGACGGCGAGCGGTGCAACAAAGGTGACGGAGATCGCTTCGGCGACCGGGATCGACTTCACCGCCGAAAAGAAAAACAGGGTCGACAGCAGCATCATGACCGAGCTCACGAACTGTGTGCCGATCTGATGCGTCCGCAACAGGCCGAACCCCATCCGCGGCATGAAGATCGCCGCAATCAGCACCAGGTGCGACACGATGCGGAACCAGACGATCTCCTGCGGCTGGTAGGTCGCCGCCAGGAGCTTCACCAGCCCGTTCATGATCGGAAACAGCGCGCAGGCGGTGCACATGAAGAGCACGCCGAGCAGCGGCCGTGACGTTCGGCTGGGGGCCGCGGCTGTGGCCATGTCGGCCCTCTCAGCGCAGGAAGCGTTCGAGAGAGCCCAGAAGCAGCGTGCCGGCCGTCGCGATCACGATCAGAGAGGCCGCGATGGCGGTGAAGCGGCCGATCTCCTGGGAACGGCCATCGGCGATGATCAGCCGATGGGCGACCATCGACGCCATGCCGATCCCAGCCAGAGTGACGGCCATGCCGAGGGCAATCGCGATCACGCCCACGACGCCAGCCCAGATCACGCCCAGCGCAATGGACAGCAGGATCACCACCAGGGCACCGGCACAGGGCGCGATGCCGGCAGCCGTCAGCAGCAGCCAGCCGGCGATCGTCCGCTGCGGCGCTTCGTGGCTGTGATGATGGTGATCATGGCCGTGATGATGGTCATGGTGATGGTCGTGGCCATGGTGATGATCGTGCCCGTGACCATGTCCGTGATCATGATCACCATGCGCATGCTCGTGCAGGCGGCCGGTGATGCCGGCCCACAGGCGCCAGATGCCGATCGCCAGAATCAGGGCATAGGACACCGTCTCGACGTTCCGGACCTCGCGCAGCGCGCCGAGCAGGCCGACGGTCGAGGAGAGCTTCAGCGCGCCGGCGAGCAGGAGCGCCGCCAGCGTATGGGTGAAGGCGATCCAGCCGCCGGCAAAAATGCCCTCGATCCAGCCCCGCGGCTTGCTGCTGTCGAGGAAGTAGGCCACCACGACGGCCTTGCCGTGGCCGGGCCCCAAAGTATGGACGACGCCGTAGCCGAAGCAGATCGTCACCAGGGTCCACAGGGCGAACGAGCCGGAGCCCGACTGGATGTCGCGCAGCGACGACGACAGGATCTGCTGGATGCGGCGCTGATACTCCGCCGAGTAGCGCGCCAGGTCAGCGACGCTGTCGCTGAACACCAGCGCCCCGATCAGGGCGGCGAGCAGCAACACGCCGACCCACAGGAACGGCGAGCGCAGGGCGGCGGCTTTTACGGGAGCTGGCATGTCACGACGTCGGCAAACACGGGGTAGCCTCTGATGAATTCGGATTTGTAGGTCGGATGCTTGGTCAGCGTGCAGCCGGCCGGGACCGTCGCCTTGTCGACCTCGATACGGACGAAATCTTCGGGGTCGAACGTCGCGATCGAAACCGTCTTGCTGGGGGACGGTAAGGCAAAGCGCATGATGTAGACGAGGTTGCGGGCGCCCTGCTTGCGCGGAGGCTCGGGAGGATTGACCTGCTTGTTCAGCGGCATGGCCATGCCGCTATTGTCGCCGGCCGATCGGTCCCAGTCGGGCAGCACGAAGGTCGCCGGATCGTCGACGCGCGCCGAGAACTGGTCGGTCTTGGAGGGGCGGAAATCCTTCCCGCCCGTGTTGACCCAGCTCAGGTAGCCCTGCTTCTTCAGCTCCGACAGCACGTCGTCGGACAGGAGCTTCACCTCGCGGGCGGAGAATTTGCCGTCCTTGTCCTCGTCGATCAGTGGAATCTCGACTTCGCTCGAGAAGGGATCGAACCGCCATTCGATCTCGACATGGGTGTATTTGCCGTCCTTGGCGGTCACCCGCACGTGCTGCTGCACCCAAAGATGGGGATGCGCACCGGCAGCGGCAGGCAGCAGCCAGCCCACGATCGCGGCAAGGAGGGCCGACAGCCTCCTCACGCCGTCGCGTCCTGCGGCACCGGGCGCGGCTTGCCCTCGTTGTCGATCGCCACGAACACGAACGTCCCATGGGTGACGCGCAGGTCTGTTTCGTCCTGCCGGCGGTGGACGACGGTCTCCAGGGTGATGGTGATGGAAGTCCGGCCGACCTTCACGACGTCCCCATAGATCGACACCATATCCCCTACTTTGATGGGCTGGACGAAGGTCATCGCGGTGATCGCCACCGTCGCCACCCTGCCCTTGGCGACCCGGGCTGCCAGCGCGCCGCCTGCAATATCCATCTGCGACAGCACCCAACCGCCGAAAATATCGCCGTTTCCGTTCATATCGGCAGGCTGCGGCACCGTCCTTACGATCGGATCGCGGCGACTTTCAGACATTAAACCCTCACCGGATGTGGTTGCTTTCGGCCGATTTTGCTACCATACCCATGCCCTACCGGCCACCAAGCGATCCCCTCGCGCGGCCGCGGTAACAAAGAAGCAGGCATGGCAAAGAACGGCGATCTGTTCGATCGGTCGGGAGGCGGCAAACGTGCCGCGGCGACCAAGGACAACTCCTACACCGCCCGTGACATCGAGGTGCTGGAGGGGCTCGAACCTGTTCGCAAGCGCCCCGGCATGTATATCGGCGGCACCGACGAGCGGGCCATGCACCACCTCGTGGCCGAGGTGCTCGACAATTCGATGGACGAAGCGGTCGCCGGCCACGCCGACACGATCTGGCTGGAAATCCTGGAAGGCAATCGCGTCCTGGTGCGCGACAACGGCCGCGGCATTCCGACCGACCCCCATCCCAAATTCAAGAACACCTCGGCCCTCGAGGTGATCCTCACCACCCTGCATTCGGGCGGAAAGTTCAACAACAAGGTCTATGCAACATCGGGCGGCCTGCACGGCGTCGGCGTGTCCGTGGTCAACGCGCTCTCCGACGAACTCGTCGTCGACGTGGCGCGCGACCGCCAGTCCTGGGTGCAGACGTTTTCGCGCGGCAAGCCGACGACGAAGCTGAAGTCCGCAGGTCCTGCTCCCAACCGGCGCGGTACGACCATCACCTTCCACCCCGACCCCGAAATCTTCGGCAAGCAGCTCTTCGTTCCGGAGCGGCTCTACCGCATGGTCCGCTCCAAGGCCTACCTGTTCCGTGGCGTCGAGATCCGCTGGAAATGCGACAAGGCCCTTCTACCCAAGAGCGGCGAGATCCCCGAGGAAGAGACATTCCACTTCCCGGGCGGCCTCAAGGACTACGTGACCTCCGAGATCGGCGAGCGCGCCACCGTGGTGCCGCAGCCGTTCGCCGGCGAGGCCAAGAGCGAGAGCAACGGCACGGCCGGCGGCAAGGTCGAATGGGCGGTGTGGTGGCCGAGCGACGAGGAAGGCTTCGTCCGCTCCTACTGCAACACCGTGCCGACCGCCGAGGGCGGCACGCATGAATCGGGTTTCCGCAGCGCCTTGGTGCGCGGCCTCAAGCGCTATGCCGAGCTGACCGGCAACCGCAAGGGATCGGTCATCACGGCCGACGACGTGCTGGACGGCGCTGCTGGACTCGTTTCGGTGTTCATCGAGCAGCCGCAGTTTCAGGGCCAGACCAAGGAAAAGCTGGTCAGTGTCGAGGCGACCAAACTGGTCGAGACCATCGTCGGCGACAATTTCGAGCACTGGCTGACCGGCGACAAGGAAGCCGGCAACGTGCTGCTCGAGCATGTGGTCGCCAAGGCCGACGAACGGTTGCGCCGCAAGCAGGACCGCGAACAGCAGCGCAAGACGGCGACCCGCAAGCTCCGCCTGCCCGGCAAGCTGGCCGACTGCAGCAGTTCAGCATCGGTCGGCACGGAGATCTTCCTGGTCGAGGGCGATTCGGCCGGCGGCTCGGCCAAGGCCGCGCGTAATCGCGAGACGCAGGCGATCCTGCCGCTGCGCGGCAAGATCCTGAACGTCGCCAGTGCCAGCGCCGACAAGCTGCGCGAAAACCAGGAGGTCCAGGACCTCATCCAGGCTCTGGGCTGCGGCACCGGCGCCCACTACAACGACGATCGGCTGCGCTACGAGCGGGTCATCATCATGACCGATGCGGACGTCGACGGCGCGCACATCGCCTCGCTGCTGATGACGTTTTTCTATCGCGAGATGCCGAAGCTGATCGAAAACGGCCATCTCTTCCTGGCTCAGCCGCCGCTCTATCGCATCAGCAAGGGCGGCCGGACCGAGTACGCCCAGGACGATGCGCAGAAGGACGAGCTGATCCGTACGCAGTTCGGCGGCAAGGCCGATATCACCCGCTTCAAGGGCCTGGGCGAGATGCAATCGGTCCACCTGCGCGAGACCACCATGGACCCGACTCGTCGCGTCCTTCTCAAGGTCGACGTCCCGACGGCCGCCAGCGCCGACGACCGGCGCGAAGAGATGCGGACGCGCACGCTGGTCGAGGACCTGATGGGCCGCAAGCCGGAGAAGCGCTACGCTTTCATCCAGGAAAACGCCAAGTTCGCCAGGGACTTGGACGTCTGACGTTGGGACGTCCGAGGCTCGGACGTCAGGCGCCTGCGCGCAATAATGTGACTGAGCGGAATGGCGCCAGCGGCGTAATATCTGCAGGTGTCATAAGCCCGGTGTCATGGGCGAGGAGGCCGTCATGCGCCTGAGAAACAAGATCGCTGCCGCTCTGCTGGCGTTGGCCGCCATCCCCGGCGCCGCCTATGCCGCGTCGATCGGCGGTGTCTGGTATGCCGTGCAGTACGACTACAGCGAGTTCTTCGCGGCGTCCGACGGCAAGAAATTCCAGGTCATCCTCGCCGGCAACCCGTTTCCGGAGCTCGATCAGGCGACCGTCGCCCGCGAACTGCTGCCACTGATGCAAGCGGCGAAGCCGCGGCCGGCGCTGACCTTCACCTATGAGCGGCCGCCGGAACCGCCGCGGCCCGACTATCGGCTGGTCCTGGTGGCCGACCCGGCCGACGACCTCAACAGCGATACGGTCTGCCGTGGCACGGCCCGCTTCCGGGGCCATCAACCGGGCCAGTTCTACGTCTATGCCATCTATTGCCGTAACGACATGACCATGTCGCAGACGACGGCCAAGACTCCTGCGACCGGGCCGACCGATCCCCGAATCGCCGAGCTGTTCCGCGAGCTGTTCATGGTCGTCTTCTCGGATTCGCCAGCACTGCGGCCGCATAGCGGCGGCATGCAGCGTTTCTAGCGCCGTCCCGGAACCCGCCCCGGAAACCGGGCGAGCGCTCCACAGGGCTTCTCTGCTACCCAGACGGAAATGGCCGTCTGGTACTCCCTGATCGATCTCGTGCTTTCGCGTATGGACGCGGAAGCAGCCCACGGGCTTGCGTTGCGCGCCCTCAAGAGTGGGCTGACCCCGAGAGACAATCGGGACGATCCGTCGTCGCTCGGCGTCAGTGTCTGGGGACGCAGCCTGCCCAACCCGATCGGGCTTGCCGCCGGCTTCGACAAGAACGCCGAGGTCGCGGACGCTTTGCTCGGCCTGGGCTTCGGGCTGGTCGAGATCGGAAGCGTCACGCCCCGACCGCAAGAAGGAAACCCTCGTCCCCGCCTGTTCCGCCTGGCCGAGGATCGCGGCGTCATCAATCGTATGGGCTTTCCCGGACAAGGGCTCGACGCCGCGCGGTCGCGGCTGGCGATACGTCCGCGTCGCGGCTTCGTCGGCGTCAATGTCGGTGCCAACAAGGACAGCACCGACCGGGCCGCCGACTACGTGACTGGCTGCGTCGCCCTGGCGCCCTACGCGGACTATCTGGTCTGCAACGTCTCCTCCCCCAACACGCCGGGGCTACGCAATCTCCAGGGCCGCAGCGAGCTTTCCGGCCTCCTGAAACGTGTCCAGGACGCGATTGGAGCCAAGCCGGTGCCGTTGGTAGTGAAGATCGCCCCAGACGCCAGCGACGACGATCTCGACGACATCGTCGCGGTCTGCCGCGACCTTCGCCTCGACGGCATCATCGTGGGCAACACGACCCTGTCCAGGCCGGCGTCGCTGCGGTCACCGCGCCGCGGGGAGACCGGCGGCCTTTCCGGGGCGCCGCTCACCAGCCTGTCGACCGAGGTGTTGCGCAAGACCGCCCGCCGTGTCGAAGGCCAGTTCCCGCTGATCGGGTGTGGCGGTGTCGGCTCGGGGGCCGATGCCTACGCCAAGATCCGCGCCGGAGCGACCTTGGTTCAGCTTTACTCGGCAATGGTCTTCGAGGGGCCGCCGCTCATCCGGCGGATCAAGGACGAACTCGCCGCTCTGCTGGCCCGTGACGGCCATGCCTCCGTATCGGCGGCGATCGGTGCGGATCTACGTTGAGGTATCGTCGAGGTACTGACCGGCCTCGAAGCTGACATAGGCGCCTGCCTCGTCGAAGGCGACGCCGATCGGATCGCCGCCACCCGCGACGACGTCGACCTGCTTCTGCAGCAGGACCCGCAGCATCGAAATGCCCTGGTCCGACGACACCAAGTGCTCCTCCGAATGGAAGGTGATCGGCCCCTGCCCGACCTGCGCTTCCACGTCCCCGGGAAATTGCTGGTGCTCGGCTGCCGTGAGCTCGGCCCAGGTCTTGCCGTTGTAGCGCGACTTGAACTTGGCGAGTTCGCCTTTCTCACGGACGCGGCCGGCCACGTAGATGCGGTAGTGCGTATCGTCGATCGGTAGTGTCCAGCCGATCGACTCGACCATGCCGTACTGCGCCACGCGCGGGTTCGGCACCACGCGCAGGGTCGGCATGACCGCTTCGGTGACGCGCCGGAAGCGCTTGCCGTCCGGTCCTGGCCGGATCGAGGTCGATTTCACGCCCTGTCGGCCGTACTCGAACTTCACCTTGGGGAAAGCCGCCATCTGGTCGACGAACTGCGGGCCGCTGAAGGTGCCGTGCAGGATGGGCACGTGGTACGGATCGACGACGTTCTCGAAATGCTGCAGCCAGTTGCAGGGCGCAATCACGATGCCGCCGCTGCCGATGCTGGAATCGTCGGCCTCGACGAACTCACCCGGCGCCAGGACCTCGAGACATTCATAGCTTGGCAGCACGGGCTTCTTCTCGGGGGGGCCGAGATAGGCGAAGACCAGGCCATAGCGTTCTTCGACAGGATACCAGGGCTGACGCACGCGCTGGCACTGTGCACCCGTGGGATTGGGCTCGCAGGGCATCTCCAGGCAGTGGCCTTCGACGTCGAACAGCCAGCCATGGTAGCAGCAGCGAATGCCGCGTTCCTCGACCTTGCCGTAATACAGGGTCGTACCGCGGTGACAGCAGCGCGGATAGACCAGCCCGGCCCGCCCCTGCCCATCACGAAAGAGAATCAGCTCCTCGCCCAGGATCTTCACAGGACGCGGTATCGCCGCGGCATCCGAGCTCAGCCCGACCGGATGCCAATAGCGCCGCAGCAGCTCGCCCATGGGCGAGCCACGGCCGACGTCGGTAAGCTTCGAATTGAAGGTCGGCGGCTTCAGCGAATAGGCGGAGCGGAGGTCGCGCGTCGTGCTCATATGTTCCCCTTGCCTGGACGATCCCCGGGGCTATTCGACCTTGGCGCCGGACTGTTGAATCAATTCCGCCCAGATCGGTGTCTCGCGCTTCAGGATGGCCGCGAGTTCGCCCGGCGTCGAGCCGATGGGTGTCTGGCCCTGCTCGATCATCTTCTGGGCAATGGTCGGCTCGTCGATCACCGCCTTGATGGCCGCCTGCAGGCGATCGACGATCTCTTCGGATGTTCCAGCCGGCGCGTAAGCCGCGACGAACAGGCTGAGATCGAAGCCTGCGACGAGCTGTTCGGCGAAGGTGCTGACCTCCGGAACGGATGCTGACCGCTTGACGCCCGCAACGGCCAGCGGCTTCACGCGACCCGCCGCAATTTGCGGCTTGGCGCTGGTCGGGCTCGCCCAGGTGATGTCGAGGCCCCCGTTGGCGACGTCCTGCAAGGCCGGCACGTCACCGCGGTAAGGCACATGGCTGTAGGCGCCACCCAGCGACCGCTCGAACATCAGGCCATAGAGATGCCCGCTGGAGCCGATGCCCCAGCTGCCGTAGGTTGCCGGCCGGCCCAGCCCCTTCGCCCAGGCCGCCATGCTGCGCAGATCGCCGAACGGCGCATCCGCCTTCACGAGAACGAGGATCGTGCCGAGCGATATCAGCGACACCGGTGTCAGATCCTTGGCAGGATCGAACGGCAGCTTGCTGTAGAGCGATGGATTGTTGGTGTGCGTCGAATTGGTCGTGACCAGGAAGGTGTAGCCGTCGGGCGCAGCCTTCGCGACGATCTCGGAGCCGACGATGGTGTTGGCGCCGGGCCGGGGATCGACCACCACCTGCTGTCCCAATCGCTTGGACAGCCCTTCCGCAACGACCCGCACCAGAGCGTCGATGGCGCCGCCGGGATTGAAGGGGACGACAATGCGGATGGGCTTGGTCGGCCAGTTGGCCTGTGCCTCTGCCTGCCGCCCCAGCAAGGGCGCGGAAAGCGCCGCTGCGACGATGGCTCGCCGGCCGACTGCCTTCCGCTCCATGCTGGCCTCCTTAGATATCGACGAAGACGTGGCTTTCCTTCTTCGCCCCCGGATGGGTGACGGCGCCGCCGACGGCAGGGCCGACTAGTTCCGCGTACTTCCACAGAGCGCCCGACGTGTAGCCGTTCTTCTTGGGCTTCCACGCCTTGGCGCGCTTCTTCAGCTCCTTCTCGGAGAGCGCGACCGAGAGCCTGCCCTTCACGGCGTCGATGGTGATCATATCGCCGTTCTTCAGCAGGCCGATCGGACCGCCGATTTGCGCTTCCGGGCCGACATGGCCGACACAGAAGCCGCGCGTGGCGCCGGAGAAACGCCCGTCGGTGATCAGGGCGACCTTTTCACCTACGCCGAGGCCGTAGAGCGCCGCGGTGGTCGACAGCATTTCGCGCATGCCCGGGCCGCCCTTGGGCCCTTCGTAGCGGATGACGATCACCTCGCCTTCCTTGAATTTGCCTTTCACCACGGCGTCGAAGGCGGCTTCCTCGCTGTCGAAGCAGCGTGCCGGACCCGTGAAGACCAGGCGATGCATGCCGGCGACCTTCACGATGGCACCGTCCGGCGCCAGATTGCCCTTGAGGCCGACGACACCGCCCGTCGGCGTGATGCAGTCCTTCACGCGATAGACCACGTCCTGGTTCTCGGGGAACTTCACGTCTTTGTGGTTCTCCGCCAGCGTCTTGCCGGTCGCCGTCAGGACGTCGCCGTGCAGTAGGCCGGCATCGAGCAGCTCCTTGATGACCACCGGGATGCCGCCGATTCCATAGAGATCGAAGGCGACGTATTTCCCGCCCGGCTTCAGGTCGGCGATGTAAGGCGTCTTCTTGAAGATGCGGGCGACATCGTGGAGATCGAACTTGAAACCGCATTCATGGGCCATCGCCGGCAGATGCAGCGCCGCGTTGGTCGAACCACCGGTCGCGGCGACGACGACCGCGGCGTTCTCGAAGGCTTCGCGGCTGCAGATATCGCGCGGGCGGATACCAAGACGCAGCAGGTTCATCGCCGCCTCGCCCGAGGCTTCGGCATACTGGTCACGCGTCTCGTAGGGGGCCGGCGCACCGGCCGATCCCGGCAGGGCAAGGCCGATCGCCTCGGACACGCAGGCCATGGTGTTGGCGGTGAACTGGCCGCCGCAGGAGCCGGCCGAAGGACAGGCGGCGCATTCCAGCTCGTGCAGGTCGGCGTCGGAGAACTTGCCAGCGGCATGCATGCCGACGCCTTCGAAGACATCGACGACGGTGACGTCCTTGCCGCGGAACTTGCCCGGCAGGATCGAGCCACCATACATGAAGACCGACGGGACATTGAGGCGCAGCATCGCCATCATCATGCCGGGCAGAGACTTGTCGCAACCGGCGAGCGTGACCATCGCGTCGTAGCAATGGCCGCGCATCGTGAGCTCGACCGAATCGGCAATCAGGTCGCGGCTGGCCAGCGAGGACTTCATGCCCTGGTGCCCCATGGCGATGCCGTCGGTCACCGTGATGGTGGTGAATTCGCGCGGTGTTCCGCCCCCGCGATCGACACCGATCTTCACGGCCTGAGCCTGGCGATTGAGGGCGATGTTGCAGGGGGCGGCCTCGTTCCAGCAGGTCGCCACGCCTACCAGCGGCTGGTTGATCTGCTTCTCGTCGAGGCCCATGGCGTAAAGGTAGGAGCGATGCGGCGCCCGCTCCGGTCCGACCGTGGTGTGACGGCTCGGCATCTTCGCCTTGTCGAAGGTCGGATTGGGATGGAGCTTGGGGTGCTTCTTCTTGGCCATTGCGCCTGGTCTCCGCCTGATCTGTGACACGGTGACTGTAGCGAGCGCGGTGGCTGATTCCTAGGCTCCGCTCCGCGGCCGGGTCTTGCCCTTCAGCGAACAGAAAATCAGCGCCACCGCGCCTGACTCCCGGACTCTGCTCCCGTGCCGGGCGTAGTTCTCGGGGTCGATGGTGGTCCCGCCGGCAGCGGCATAGGTGACCTGGGGCGGCAGCAATTCCTTCGCACGCTGGACAGGTGTCGTCGTCACGCGGCCTGCCCGCTCCGAATGCAGGACGGTGATGCCCTGGACGGCGCCGGTGCGGTCGACCTGGGGGCCGCCCGAGATGCCGCCCAGTGTTCCGGTCGAGGGAGGCGTACGCTCCTGCTCGGCCCAGACCCAGCCCCGCACGATCGGCGTGCCGGGGCGGCCTGGACGGATCCGCGCCATGCCGACGAAGCGGCTGTAGACCGAAGACGGGATCCCCTGCGGGAAGCCGTAATGGAAACCGTCCTGGTCCATCACCGGCAGTCGATCCGTCAGGCTGACCCGAGGGGCACCATCGGGCAGTGGCGAGGTGATCACCGCCACGTCTGCAATCTCGTGCATCCGGACGCTCTGGATTTCCTGCCATTTGCCCTGCACGCGGATGTAGGAACGCGTGCAGCTCTCCATGACATGCTTGGCCGTCACCCAGATCTGCGGTGCGACCTGGAAGCCCGTTCCGATGGAGTCTCCTTGGACGGCCGCTTCCTGGACAAGGATATCGAAGGTGGGCTGCTCCGGTGTCCGTCCGACCGGCGGCCGTGACGGTACGGAATTCGACCACGCCGGCGGCGCCGGCGGCATCTGCGGCTGTGACGGCGATGCGGGCGGCAGCGGCCGGCGTGGACCGTCGAGATCCTTGACCTCCACGAGCTTGGCGATCCCATAGAGCGCGCCGACGATCGCCAGCCAGAGCACCAATCGCTTCAGGGTGTCGCTCATGGCCGCGGCTTATCCGGCGATCGCCGCGGCATTGATGATGGCGACCGACAGATGCGTGGCGCCGAGCGCCGCTGCCGACGCCATCTCGCCGCGCTCGATGCGGGCCACGAGATCGTGGAAGACGAACCGTGCGACGAAGAAGGTTCCGAGCTGCACGATCAACGCTACGATTCCCCAGACGATGATGTCGGGAATGCTGACGCTGCGGGCCAGGCACATGCCGAGCGGCAGAGCGAGCGACAGGATGGCCGCCCCGAAGGCGACGCCGGCCGCGGCGTTGTTCTCGCGTATCAGACGCCCCTCCTGCTGAGGTGTCAGTGCCTGGTAGACCAGTACGCCGGCAATCAGGATCAACAGGGTCACGGCGAGGTGGGCGGCGAAGACCGGTAATGCGCCGATCGCACTGGTCAGGATTGCATCGAACATTTCTCTACGTCCTCGAAATCCGGCGGCCTTCGCTTGCCGCATCGCGGAAAACTATGCCGCAGACGCGGCGTCATTGACACCATACACTCGGCCTCCGAGGGGGAGATACCGTGCCGCTCTGGATACCGATCACGATTGCTGCAGCCTTGTTTCAGAATATCCGGACGACGATGCAGCAGAAGATCCGCGGTGTGCTGAGCGTCGATGGTGCGAACTTCATCCGCTATCTCTATGGCGCGCCGCTTGCGCTGAGCATGCTCGCCTTCCTGGTCTGGGGGACCGGGCGGGAAATGCCGCCGCTCTCCTGGACCTTCGTCGGACTGGTGACGATCGCGGGGCTCGCCCAGATCATTGCGACGTCGCTGATGATCCACGCTTTCTCGCTGCGCAACTACGCCGTCGGCACGGTTTATTCGAAGACCGAAACCGTCTTCGTCGCCCTGTTCGCGACCTTCATCGCTTCGGAGCCCCTGCACTTCTGGTCCTGGATCGGCATTCTGATCTGCCTTTCGGGCGTTGCCATCCTGAGCGTTCGCGGCTCGTTCACGAACATTCGCGCCGTGCTCGCCGACCTCATGCACAAGGGTGCGCTCTACGGCATCCTGTCGGGCCTCTTCTTCGCCATCGCCGCCGGCACCATCCGCGAAGCTTCCAAGGCGCTGCCCAGCGGCGATTTCATGACGCGCGGCATCACCGTGCTCGCGGTCATGAACACCATCCAGATCGTGCTCATGGTCGTCTGGCTCAGCCGCAGCGATTCCAGCCAGTTCCGCAAGATCGGCGTGAACTGGCGCTCCTCGATCTGGGTCGGCGTGTTCAGCGTCCTGGGCTCGGCCGGTTGGGCGCTCGCCATGACCCTCGAAAATGCCGCGCTCGTCCGTGCCGTCGGCCAGATCGAGCTCGTCTTCACCTTCATCGCCTCGCACCTCGTGCTCAAGGAGCGTCCATCCATCGGCGAATGGATCGGTAGTCTCCTCGTCGTCGGGGGCGTCGTTCTCATTCTCGTAGCCAGGTGACAAAATGACAGACAGTCCACGGCCGCTCGACGGCCTGCGCATCCTCGACTTCTCAACGACGATTGCCGGCCCGCACTGCAGCCGCCTGATGGCCGACATGGGCGCCGACGTCATCAAGGTCGAATCGCCGGAGGGCGACTTGATGCGCAGCCGTCCCGTGCTGCGCGAGGGCGCCAGCACGATGTTCGGCCAGCTCAATGCCGGAAAGAAGTCGATCGTTCTGGATCTCAAGCGGCCGGAAGCCATTGCCGCCATCAAGAAGCTCGTCGCCAAGGTCGATATCGTGGTCGAGAACTATCGGCCCGGCGTCATGAAGCGGCTGGGCCTCGACTATCCCGTCCTGGCGGCGATCAATCCCAAGCTCGTCTACTGCGCCATCTCGGGCTACGGGCAGACCGGCCCCGGTGCCGGCCGACCGGCCTATGCCCCGGTGATCCATGCCGCCACCGGCTACGACATGGCGCATCTCTTCTACCAGCAGGGCCGCGAGCGGCCGGACAATTGCGGCATCTTCGTTGCAGACTATGCCAGCGGGGCCTATGCCATGGGCGCGATCCTCGCGGCTCTCCATCAGCGTCATACGACCGGCAAGGGGCAGATGGTCGATGTCTCGATGTTCGAGACGCTGGTCGGCATGCTGCTGGGCGAGGTCAATCGCGCGCAGTTCGACTTCGAGATGCCATCGCGGCCAATGTACGGCCCGATCGAAGCCAGCGACGGCTACGTCATGCTGGCGACGGCCAGCGAGCGGACCTTCCAGGACATGGCGACCGCCGCCGGCCGCCGCGACTGGCTGACCGATCCGCGCTTCGAGAAGTATGCCGATCGGCGCATGAACTGGGGCCTGCTGATCGACGAACTTGAACAGTGGTCGAAGAAGATGACCGTGAAGGAAGTCGTGGCCGCGCTGGAGAAGCATGGCGTGCCCTGCTCGCCCTACCTCACCGTGACCGAGGCGTTGAAGGATCCGCAGGTCGAGCATCGCGGCTCGCTCTGCACCATCGAGGATGCCGGCGGCTCCTACAAATCCCCCGCTCCGCCGTTCCGCTTCTCCGGCTCGGCATTGCAGAGCGGTCCGAAGGTCGCGGGCCTGGGCCAGGATACGAAGAACGTTCTTGCCGACGCCGGACTCACGGCATCTGAAATCGAGGTTCTGCTGAAATGATCGATCCGCGTACCCCCATCCTCGTCGGCGCCGGCCAGCTTACCGACATGGCCGGCCCGCCCTCGAGCGAACGTTCCCGCGTCGCCTTCTGTGCCGACGCCGCCAAGGCCGCCCTTGCCGACACTGGCGCCGCGATCGGCGCCGAGGCGCTCGGCCGCAAGGTCGACGCGCTGGCGGTGATGGAGTTCTTCTCCGACATCAGCCCGCGTTTTGCCTCGCCCTATGGCCGGTCGAGCAACCCGCCGAAAAGCGTCGCCAATCGACTGAGCGCCAGCCCGCGGCAGCTTCTCTACAGCCATTCCGGGGGCAACATGCCCCAGTACCTGGTCAATCGCTTCGCCGAGGAGATCTCGCGCGGCGAGACCGAGCTGGCGCTGATCTGCGGCGCCGAGCTGCTGCGCAGCACCCAGAATGCGCGCCGCGCCGGCATGAAGATCGACTGGAACGAGGATCCCGGCGGCGGGGAGCCGACGCGAGTTGGCGATTCGCGCTTCGGCTTCAGCGAGGAAGAAGCCCGCCATGAATTGCGGGCGGCGATCCATTTCTACCCGTTGCTGGAGAACGCCATTCGGGGCGGTCTGAAGCGCGACGTCGACAGCCACCTCAAGGCCATGGGCCGTCTGTTCGAACGGCTGGCGGCGGTCGCCAAGGACAATCCTCTGGCGACGCGGCGGGAGGGCTACAGCGCCAAGGCGCTGTCCACCATTTCCAGCGACAACCGCTGGATCTGCTTCCCCTACCCACGGCTGATGAACGCCAACGCCATCATCGACCAGGCTGCGGCCGTGCTCGTCACCTCGGTCGAAAAGGCGCGCGAATGGGGCATCCCGCAGGACCGCTGGGTGTTCCTGCATGGCTGCGCCGACGGCACCGATACCTGGGTGGTTTCCGAACGCGACAAGCTCGACGCGTCGCCGGCGATCCGCGGTTGCGCCCGTATTGCCCTCGACATGGCCGGCAAGAAAGTCGCCGACGTCGCGGCCTTCGACCTCTACAGCTGCTTCCCTTCGGCGGTCGAAGTCGCGATGCAGGAGATCGGCATTGCCGAAGACGACCCGCGGCCGATCAGCGCCACCGGCGGGCTGCCCTTCTTTGGCGGGCCCGGCAACAACTACGTCACCCATTCGATCGCCGAGATGGTGAATGTCGTGCGCCGCAAGCCCGGCTCGTTCGGCATGGTGACGGCCAACGGCAACTATCTCACCAAGCACTCCGCCGGCCTCTATTCGACCGAACCGACGAAAGGCGCCTGGAAGCGCCAGGATCCCAAGATCTTCCAGGCCGAACTCGACGCCGGCCCGAAACGCAAGGTCGAGACGAAGCCGGCAGGCACCGGCACGATCGAGACCTATTGCGTCACCTACGGCAAGGACGAGCCGGAGCGCGGCTACATCCTGGGACGGCTCGACGCCTCGGGCGACCGCTTCGTTGCCATGTCGCCGGCCGACCCGGCTGTACTTGCCGACATGCTGACGAAAGAGCAGCTTGGGCGTAAGGTTACCGTCAACGAGGTGGCTGGTCGCAACGTCTTCCAGCCCCAGTGAGGAAGCCCTCAGTGAGGAAGCCATGCCCAACGTCCTGAACGCGGCGCAGCTCGCCGAGTACAACGAGAAAGGCTTCACCTACGCGCGCGGGCTGTTTGCCCCGGACGAGGTGAAGCTGCTGACGCGTGCCATGGAAGAAGACCCCGCCGTGCGCGACAGCATTCTCGATCGCCGCGACAGCGAGGGGCGCTCGACGCGCATCGCCCTCTGGAACCGCGCCGGCGACAGTGTCTACGGGCTCGCCGCCCGCAGCCGTCGCATGGTCGATACCTCGGCCGCCCTGCTCGGCGGCCCGGTCTATCACTTCCAGTCCAAGCTCACGGCCAAGGAGCCCGAGGTCGGCGGCGCTTGGGAATGGCATCAGGACTACGGCTATTGGTACTACAATGGCTGTCTGCGGCCCGACATGCTCTCGGTCATGATCGGGCTCGACCGTACCAACCGCGAAAACGGCTGCCTGCAGATCGCGACCGGTTCGCACAAGCTCGGCCGGATCGATCACACGCCGCTGTCGCCGACCCAGAACGAGGTCGATCCGGCGCGCATGCCGCACATCCTCGAAAGATGTCCGATCGAGTACTGCGAGCTGGAAGCCGGCGATGCCCTGATCTTCCATTGCAACGCCATCCACCGCTCCGACGCCAACCGCTCGACCAATCGGCGCTGGACGCTGTTGATCTGCTACAATCGCGTCGACAACGACACCATCACCAAGAGCGACGACCGCTACTTCGTGCCGCTCGATCCGGTCGACGACGAGGCAATCCGGCGGACCGGCCTGCGCTTCGCCCGTGGCGATGGGCAGGAACACTTCACCAGCAAGCCCTACGTGCCCGACTTGCGAAAAGCGTCATAGCCGGTCGGGGGACCGATGTTGGATGTTCGCAAGGCCGTTGCGTCCGACATCGCCGCCGCCGTGGAGATGGCGGAGAAGGCCCATCGGCAATATCAAAAGTACCAGCCGAAATTCTGGCACAAGGCGCCGAAATCGGCGGCGGCGACGGAACGGGCTTTCACCAGCCTGCTGACCGAAACGGGCACCTACTTCCTGATTGCGGCCGAGGGCGAACGAAGAATCGGCTTCGTCATTGCCCGCAAGTTTCCCGCATCGCCCATCTACGACCCTGGCGGCGATATCTATTTGATCGACGACTTCTACGTCGTCGAGCCGCAACATTGGCTGACGACGGGCGAGGCGCTGTTGTCTCATGCGACCACGCTCCTGCATGAGCATGGTGCCGTTCAGATCCTGGTGACTTGTGCAGAGCGCGATCTTGCCAAGGCCGAGATGCTCCGCCGCTCTCAGCTGACCATCGCCTCCAACTGGTGGACGAAGCCATTGGGCTGAAATGACACCGTTCTCGACTGGGCAAGATAACCACCACGCTCAGTACGCTATCGCACGCCGGACACCCATTAATCACCCACGCGAAGGTTTCAGTGTCGGCGCTCTCGTGGTGTGTTGGCGAGGCTTACCCCCTCGAAAACCCAAACGTGAGACGAGCGTCGACATGACCGATGCGTCGAACTTCATTCCGGAAAAGAAAGTCAGCCTGATTGCGCGGCTCAAGGACTACCTGCGTCCCTACAATGTCTATTTCCAGGGGCGCGCGACGCCACCTTCGTGGCAACAATCCTGCCGGGTCCTCCAGCATTACAATTTTCGCCCCCGCACCGTGTTCGACATTGGGGTGGCCTATGGGACATACGACCTCTATCGAGCCTTCCCGGACGCCTACTACCATTTGATCGATCCCACGCGAGAATCGCTCCACTACATGCAGCTGCTGGGGCGCCAACTGCGCTGCGAGATCCATCATGTGGCACTGGGCCAGAACGACGGTGAGGTCGACATCGAGATTCGATCGGACATCCAGGGAGCGACCATGCTGGAGGATGTCGGTGAGCGCGAAATCCTGCGCTACGATCGCGTGCCGTTACGCCGCTTCGATTCGCTGATCGAGGAGATCGAGCGGCCGTCCCTGTGCAAGATCGACGTCCAGGGCGCCGAATTGATGGTGCTCGAGGGGATGACCGGGCGGCTCGACAGCATCGACGCTCTCGTCGTCGAGAGCAGCACCATTGCGAGCCTGAAAGGCGGGCCGGAAGTCCACGATATCGTGCACTTCATGCACGGTCGCGGGTTTGTCCTGTCCGACATCGTCAACATGGTTCGCCGGCCGCTGGACGGTGCGACCGCCCAGCTCGACCTGCTGTTTCTGCCCGAGGACTCGCCATTGCGCCGCGACAGACGCTGGGCGGCCGCCTGAGCCGGCATGGCGCCTGATCGCTCAGGCGCCTGTCTGCTTCAGCTGCTCCTCTGCTTCAGCCGCCTAACCGCTCCAGGGCCGCGCTCAGCCGGATCCGGGTCTGCTCGGCCTGGGTGCGGCGCTCGCGCTGCTCCTCGACCACCTCTTCCGGTGCCCGCGAGACGAAGGCGGCATTGCCGAGCTTGGCGTCGATCTTGGCGACCTCGTCGGCCAGCTTCTTGATCTCCTTCTGCAGGCGCGCGCTTTCGGCCTTGAGGTCGATCACGTCGCCGACCGGCAGGGCGTAGGTCGCCTCGCCCACCACCAGCTGCAGCGATGCTTTTGGGGCCGACGTCGCGGCCTCGACGCCCTCGATGCGGGCCAGGCGCTCGATCGCGGCCCGGTGCGTTTCCAGACGGGCCGTGGTCGCGTCGTTGGCGCCGACCACCAGCAGCTTGAGCTTGGCGCCGGCCGGCACGTTGAGCTCGGCACGGGCGGAGCGGATGTCGGAGATAAGCTTCACCAGCCAGCCCATCTCGGCATCGGCGGCGGTGTCGACCGCCGGCGCCGCCGGCCAGGGCTGAGTGATCAGGGCACCGTGCCCGGCCCGGTGACCAAGCTTGTCCCACAGCTCCTCAGTGATGAAGGGCATCACGGGATGCAGGAGCTTCACCGTCTCGCGCAGCACGAAGGCGGTGACGGCACGGGTCTCGTCCTTGTCGGGGCCGTCGGCGCCCTGCAGGATCGGCTTGGTGAGCTCGACATACCAGTCGCAGACCACCCCCCAGATGAACTCGTAGAGCGTGCCGGCAGCTTCGTTCAGGCGGAACTCGACAAGCGCCTTGTCGATCGCGAGATTGGCGCGTGCCAGCTCGCCCAGCATCCACTTGTTCACGGTGAGCCGGGCCGATGCCGGATCGAAGCCCTCGGGCAGCGCCGCGCCGTTCATTTCGGCAAAGCGCGTCGCGTTCCAGAGCTTGGTCGCGAAATTGCGCGAGCCCTCGACCCGCGACGTGGCGAGCCGCAGGCGGCCGGCTTGCGAGGCCGCCAGCGAGGTCATGGTGAAGCGCAGGGCATCGGCGCCGTACTTGTCGATCAGCTCCAGGGGATCGATCACGTTCCCCTTGGACTTCGACATCTTCTGGCCCTTCTCGTCCGTCACCAGGCCGTGCAGGTAGACGGTACCGAACGGCACGTCGTCCATGAACTGCATGCCCATCATCATCATGCGGGCCACCCAGAAGAACAGGATGTCCCAGCCGGTGACGAGCACGCTGGTCGGGTAATACTTGGCAAGTTCGGGCGTCTTGTCCGGCCAGCCCAAGGTCGAGAACGGCCACAGGGCCGAGCTGAACCAGGTGTCGAGCACGTCGGGGTCGCGCTCCAGGGCGACGTCCTTGCCGTAATGCGCGAGCGCCTCGGCGCGGGCCTCCACCTCCGACAAGGCCACGAAGACCTTCTTGTCCGGGCCGTACCAGGCGGGAATCTGGTGACCCCACCAGAGCTGTCGCGAGATGCACCAGGGCTCGATGTTCTCCATCCAGCGGAAGAAATCGTCGCGGCCGCGCTCGGGCACGAACTTCACCCGGCCGTCGCGGGCAGCGGCGATCGGTGCCTCGGCGAGCTTCTTGGCGTCGGCATACCACTGCTCGGTGAGATAGGGTTCGACCGGCACGCCGCCGCGATCGCCGTACGGCACGGCGTGGGTGTGCGGCTCGATCTTCTCGACCAGGCCCATTTCCTCGAGCTCGGCCACGATCTTCTTGCGGGCGTCGAAGCGGTCGAGCCCGCGGTACTTCTCGGGCGCGTTGTCGTTCAGCCGCGCGAACTTGTCGAAGATGTTGATGGCGTCGAGCTGGTGACGCCGGCCGACCTCGAAATCGTTGAAGTCATGGGCCGGCGTGATCTTCACCGCACCCGACCCCTTCTCCGGGTCGGAGTATTCGTCGGCCACGATGGGGATCTTCCGGCCGACCAGCGGCAGGATCGCCTGCTTGCCGATCAGGTGCTTCCACTTGGGGGCGTCGGGATGCACGGCCACGCCGGTGTCGCCCAGCATGGTCTCGGGCCGCGTCGTGGCGACGATGATGTGCTCGTCGCTGCCCTCGATCGGATACTTGAAGTACCAGAGGTGCCCCTTCACTTCGCGCGATTCGACCTCGAGATCCGAGATCGCCGTCAGCATCTTGGGGTCCCAGTTGACCAGCCGGTTGTCCTTGTAGATCAGGCCGGCCTTGTAGAGATCGACGAAGACCTTGAGGACGGCGCGCGACAGGCCCTCGTCCATGGTGAAGCGCTCGCGGCTCCAGTCGCAGGAGGCGCCCAGCCGGCGCAGCTGGCTGGTGATGGTGCCGCCGGAATAGGCCTTCCACTCCCAGACCTTGGCCAGGAATTCCTCGCGGTTCAGCAGCTTCTTGTTGGCGTCGCCCTTGGCCGAAGCGCCTTCGACGGCGAGGCCGATGCCCTCCTGCTCCAGATTGCGGACAACGACCATCTGGGTCGCGATGCCGGCATGGTCGGTGCCGGGCTGCCACAGCACGTCATCGCCCTTCATGCGCCGCCAGCGGATCAGCACGTCCTGCAACGTGTTGTCGAGTGCATGGCCCATATGCAGGCTGCCCGTCACGTTGGGCGGCGGGATGACGATGCAATAGGGCTGCTTCGGCGACTCCGGGTGCGCCTTGAACGCGCCGGCCTTCTCCCATTCGGGGTAACGGCGGGCTTCGATCTCCTTGGGGTCGTAGGTCTTGTCGAGCATGTCTTGCCTTATAACGAAAAACGCCACGGTTAGGCGCCGTGGCGTTCGATGACGGGGGGCGCCTGGGGTCAGCGGCGGGTCAGCCGGGAAATCTCGCGTTCAACATAGCGCTCGACCATCGGCGGCAGGTTCTGATCAAGCCATTCCTTCAGCATGGGCCGCAGCATCTCCTTGACCAAATCCTCGATGGTCTTGCCGCCATTGCCCAATGCCGGACCGGGGTCTTCGGCCGCCGGCAACGGAACGCTGTCGCGAACCGCCTGGTTGAGGCGCGCAAAAGCCGAGCTGGCGACACCGGCGACCCCTGCCCCGACCAGCGATCCGTCGACCGGAGCATCGACGGACGGCTGCGGCATGTCGGCGGCCTTGGCCGGGTCGATGCGCGGCGTTTCTGGAGCGTTGGCCGAACTCATGGTCGGTTCCTCGACGAGATCCGTCAGCAGTAGAACATCGTCGCGCGATGTCGCGGCAGGAGGCGCCGCGGGACGCGGGGCCGGCGCGGCTCCAGGCTGCTGACCGGTCACCTGAGCGCGCGCTTCGTCATCGGAAATGATCTTGCGGATGGACGCCAGGATGTCGTCCATCGACGGGTCGTTGGGAGGCCCTTTGGCGGCACTCATCTTACCGGTTCATCGGTGCGCTTCCGGCTACCCCGGTCGGATTGACCGACGGCAGGATGTTGCCGGTGCCGGACTCGCCGCTGCTGCCCCAGCCGATCCAGCGTGAGCCGACGTCCTTGTAGTAGCGCTCCTCGTCGTAATACTCGACCGGCAAGGCCAAGGTACGGGCGGTCAGGCGGCCGATGCCGGACAGGACGCCATAATAGGAGACCTGCGTGTCGCGGCGTGCCTGGATCAGGTTCACCTGGGCGTTCAGAAGTTCCTGCTCGGCGTTCAACACGTCGAGGGTCGTGCGCGAGCCGACCAGCGCTTCCTGCCGCACGCCGTTCAGCGCGACTTCGTTGGCGCGAACCTGCGATTCGTAGGACGTCACCCGCGAGCGCGCCGAGTCGAGCTGGCGCCAGGCCCGGATGACATTCTCCGCCACGGCGCGGCGGGCACTGTCGAGCTCGTTGCGGCGCTGCGCCACCAGCTCGCGTGCCGACCGGATGCGCGACCATTCGCTGCCGTTCTGGAAGATCGGAATGGTCGCCTGGAGGCGGAGCGCATAGGTGTAATAGCGGTCGTTGGGCACCTGCAGGTCGAACTGCTGCTGCAGGGCGCCAATCAGGTTCACCTGCGGCAGGAGATCACCGACGGCGCTGTTCACGCCGTAGTTGGCGGCGGTGATGCGGTGCGCCGCCGAAACGGCCCGCGGGCCGGCGTCCATGGCCAGCCCCACCGCCTCTTCTTCCGAGGATGGCAGGCCGCCGATCAGGGGAATTTCGCCGAGCTTGCCCGGGCGCTTGCCGATGGTGCGCTGGAACGATGCTTCGGAAATGCGGACGTTGGTCTCGGCCGCCACGAGATCGGCCTTGGCCGCCTCCAGTCGCGCCTCGGACTGGGAAACGTCGGTGATCGTGAGCTCGCCGACCCTGAACCGCTCGCGCGTGGCGTCGAGCTGCTGGACCAGCACGCGCACGTTGTTGCGGCGCGCGTCGGCGATACCGATGTTCTGCACCAGGTCGGCGTAGGACGTGACGGCCGCCAGCAGCGTCGTCTGCTCCGTGTCGGCCAGCGCCGCACGCTGGGCCTGGATGTTGGCCTGGGCCTGCTTGGTGTCGGCGACCGTCTTGCCGCCGCGGAAGATCGGCTGGGTGACTTGCAGGGTCGTGAACTTGCCGTTCAGGTCGTAGAAGGTCTGCGCAACGCCAGGCCGCGCCGTGTAGGAGTCCAGCGCGACCTTGTTGAATTCGACGTTCAGCGTGACCCTGGGGCGCCAGTTGGCGACCGCCTGGGACAGCGTCTCGTCGGTCTGGCGCAGGATTGCCCGGCTGGCCAGCAGGTCGGGGTTGCTGTTGTAGGTCGTCGACAGAGCCTCGATCAGGCTCTGCGACCACGCGTTGGACGCGCCGCCGAGCCCAACGGCAAGGGCGCACGCCACCGCATTGCGGGCGTGCCTCAACCTGGGCCGGATACGCATCGTTTTACCCTCATATGTGGTCCGCACCCTAACACCGGCCCGAAGCGTATTGATAGCCCGTTCCACACGGGAGAATCATGCACTCGTATTGCTCAGAAAGTGAACTTGGGCGGCGGCGTGAAGCCAGGCAGCGGCGACGTTCCGGCATCGAACAGCGGACGCCCCGAGGCGACACCGCCCTGCTTCACGAAGAGATGGGCGACGCCCAGCGATCCGCTCGGGTCGCTGACCACGGTGGCCAGCCGGCCACCGTCGGCGAGCTGATCGAGAACGGCGCGCGAAACTTCGCGCACGGCGCCTTCGATCAGGATCACGCCGAACGGGCCGGAGGCAGTCGCCCCCAGCTCGGGCAGACCGACGACTTGCTGGATATTCGTTATCCCGAGTTCCTGCCAGGTCTGCTGCGCGGCCGTGGCCAGTCCGGCTTCGTTCTCCACCGCCACGACGGACTTGACCAGACGGGCCAGCAGAGCCGCGCCATAACCCCGACCCGACGCAGCCACCATGGCCTTCTCCTCGGCCTGCGGCTGCAGGCTCTGGATCAGGCGGGCGAGCACCATGGGTTCCATCATGAAACGGCCGTTGCCGAGCGGCACGTCGTCGTCGGCATAGGCGACCGACTTCAGGCCGTCCGGCAGGAAGCGCTCCCGCGGCAGCTCCCCGACCGCCGCCAGGAGTGCGACATTCGTGACCCGATTGGGCCGGAGCTGGCCTTCGACCATATTGCGTCGCGCGAGCGCGAAATCCGTCATGGGCTGCCTCTATATGTAGCGGTCCTATATAGGCAAGGGCCGCTGGCAGCGCAAAGGGCGGCACGTCGCGGCCTGCTTGACCGCTCTGTCACAGCGCGCGTATAGCAGCCCGCGCAACTCGTGCGGCCTGGTGGCAGAGTGGCTATGTAGCGGACTGCAAATCCGTCAATGCCGGTTCGATTCCGGCCCAGGCCTCCACAAATTCTGCGGTCGAAGGGCCTTGCGTGAGGAAACACGCTCTGCCACAACACCGCCCCTCGCGGGGACCTTGCCGCCCCCGCGACGTGAATTCTTCCGGAGTAGCTCAGCGGCAGAGCAGGCGACTGTTAATCGCCGGGTCGCAGGTTCGATCCCTGCCTCCGGAGCCATATCAGGGCCGCTCTCTTCGGAGAGCGGCCCTTTTCGCTTGCGGGATGCAAATCATCGGGGTGCAAGTCATGGCGTCAGTTCCTCTGCCCACCGAGAAGGCCGAACTCGTCGAGCGCACCGTGGCGTTCCAGGGCTATTTCCGGGTCGCCCGCTATCTCTTTCGCCATACGCTCTATCAGGGCGGGATGAGCGGCGCGATCAAGCGCGAGGTCTTCGAGCGCGGCCAGGCCGCCGCCGTCCTGCCCTATGACCCGATCCGCGATGAAGTCGTGCTGATCCGTCAGTTCCGGGCAGGCTCCTATGTCGCCGGCCGCCATCCGTGGGGCTGGGAAACCGTCGCCGGCATCATCGAGGACGGCGAGACGCCGGACGATGTGGCGCGCCGCGAGGCCGTCGAGGAGGCCGCGGTCACGATCACCGACCTGCTGCCGATGGGCACTGTCATCCTGAGCCCCGGCGCCTGCTCCGAGACCTGCACCAGCTTCCTCGGCCGCGCCGACACCACGGGGGTCGGCGGCATCTTCGGCCTCGCATCGGAAAACGAGAATATCCTGGTGAAGGCCGTCCCGTTCGCCGAAGCGCGCGGCCTGCTCGATCGCAACGAGGTCGACAATGCCGTCGCCGTCATGGCGCTGCAGTGGCTGGCGCTCCGCCGCGACGAGGTGCGAAACCGCTGGCGCTGACGGTGACGCTATCCGGTTGCATGGTCCCCTCCTCCCTGTCTACGGTCCGCGCGGGAGTGCGCGCAGGGTCACGAGAGCGAGCAGGTCATGAACGTCCGGTCGGGTTTCATCGATAGCATCGGCAACACGCCGCTGATCAAGTTGCGCGCCGCGTCCGCGGCCACGGGTTGCAACATCTACGGCAAGGCCGAGTTCCTCAATCCCGGTGGCTCGGTCAAGGATCGTGCCGCGCTGGCGATCATCGAGGATGCCGAGAAGAGCGGGAAGCTCCGCCCCGGCGGTGTGATCGTCGAGGGCACGGCCGGCAACACCGGCATCGGCATCGCGCTGGTGGCCAATGCCCGCGGCTACCGGTCGGTCATCGTCATGCCCGAGACGCAGAGCCAGGAAAAGAAGGACATGCTGCGTCTCTGCGGCGCCGACCTGCGCCTTGTGCCCGCCGTGCCCTACGCCAATCCGAACAACTACGTCCGCTACTCGGGCACCCTGGCCGACGAGCTTGCCGCGAAGGAGCCGGCCGGGGCGATCTGGGCCAACCAGTTCGACAACACGGCGAACCGCGACGGCCACTACCGCACGACCGGGCCGGAGATCTGGAACCAGACCGACGGCAAGGTCGACGGCTTCACCTGTTCGGTGGGCAGCGGCGGCACCTTGGGCGGCGTGGCGCGCGCGCTGAAGGAGCGCAATCCCAACATCAAGATCGCGCTCAGCGATCCCATGGGCTCGGCGCTCTACAACTGGCATGTCAAAGGCGAGCTGAAGGCCGAGGGCAATTCGGTCACCGAAGGCATCGGCCAGGGGCGCGTCACCGCCAATATCGACGGCACGCCGATCGATTTCGCCTACCAGATCACCGACGAGGAGGCCCTGCCCGTCCTGTTCGACCTGATCGAGCACGAGGGACTGGTGTTGGGCGGCTCGACGGCGATCAACATCGTCGGTGCCATGCGGCTGGCGCGCGACCTTGGCCCGGGCAAGACCGTCGTCACCATCCTGGCCGATGGCGGGCAGCGCTATCAGTCCAAGCTCTTCAATCCTGTCTTCCTGCGCGAGAAGAACCTGCCGCTGCCCCCCTGGATGAAGTGAGCCTGCTTTCATGAGCCGGGTCGTCGTCTGCGGTAGCCTCAACATGGATGTCGTCGTGCAGAGCAAGCGCCTGCCGGCGGCCGGGGAAACCCTCCTGGGCGCCGAGGTCTCCTTCCTGCCCGGCGGCAAGGGATTGAACCAGGCGGTCGCAGCGGCCCGTGTCGGCGTTCCCACCGCCATGGTCGGTGCCGTCGGCAACGACTCCTTCGCCAACAGCCTGCGCAGCTTCCTGGCCGACAACGACGTCGACAGTTCCGGTGTCCGGGAAGTCGACGGACCGGCAACCGGCGTCGCGCTCATCCAGGTTGCCGACGGCGACAACTCGATCACGGTCGCCTCCGGTGCCAACATGCATTTCAAGGCGGCAATGCTGCGCCATGCGCCGCAGCGCGACGAGGTCTGGGTCGCCCAGTTCGAGACGCCGCTTGCCGCCACCGAGCAGATCCTGGCGCGCGCGCGCCGCGCCGGTGCCCGCACGATCCTCAACCTGGCCCCGTTCGCGCGCCATCCGGCCCGGCTGCTCAAGTCGGTCGACGTCGCCGTCGTGAACGAAATCGAGCTCGGCCAGGCGGCAGGCGTGAAGCTTTCTTCTGCGAGCGCGCAACGCAGCATCGCGGCAGCCTGCGAGAGCCTGCGCAAGCGCGGCGCCCGGGCAGTCATTGCCACCTTGGGCCCGCGCGGCGCCCTCGTGGTCAGCGCCAACGGTATCGAGGCCGTTCCGGCATTCAAGGCCAAGGTCGTCGACACGACCGGCGCCGGAGATTGTTTCGTCGGCGCACTGGCCGCTCGCATGGCGGCCGGCGCGTCGCCAGCCGAGGCGGCGCGCTATGCCAGCGCGGCGGCGGCCTGCGCCGTCGAGCGTCTAGGTGCCGCACCATCGATGCCGAGCGCTCGCGAAGTTGCGGCCCGGCTGGCGAAAGCCTAAATCCGATTCATGGTCGAAGAGCTCTTCAGGCATGACGCCTACCTCAAGGAAACCGACGCCACCGTGACCGCCGCCGAGGAACGCGGTGTCCGGCTGGATCGCTCGATCTTCTATCCCACCGGCGGTGGACAGCCCGGCGATACCGGTCTGCTGCGCTGGGAGGGCGGCGAAGCCAAGGTCACGGACACGATCAAGGCCGACGGCAACGACGTACTGCTGGTGCTGGCGCCGGAGGCAATGCGTCCGGCCGTCGGCACCACGGTGCACGCGGTGCTGGATTGGGAGCGCCGCTATCTGCACATGCGCATGCACACTGCCCTGCATGTCATGTCGGCCGTGATCAAGGGCAACGTCACGGGAGGCCAGGTCGGCGTCGACAAGAGCCGCCTCGACTTCAATCTCGAAGGCGACGTGCCGGCCAAGGAATGGGTCACCGAGGAGATCAACAAGCTGATCGCCCTCGATCGTCCCGTCACGCCGCAATGGGTCACCGACGAAGAGCTGACCGCACGCCCCGAACTGGTGAAGACCATGAGCGTGCGCCCGCCGATGGGCGCCGGCCGGGTCCGCCTGCTGTCGATCGAAGGGATCGACCTGCAGGCCTGCGGCGGCACGCATGTCGCGCGGACCGGCGAGATCGGCCGTGTCGAATGCACCAAGATCGAAAACAAGGGAAAGATGAACCGGCGCTTCATCATTGCGCTGGCCTAGAGGAAACGGACCATGGATTACGCAAGACCCGACGCCCTCGTCAGCACCGAATGGCTGGGCGCCCGCCTCAACGCGCCGGATGTCCGCATCGTCGACGGCTCCTTCTATCTTCCGGCGCAGAAGCGCGATCCCAAGGCCGAGTTCGCCGAGCAGCATATTCCCGGCGCGGTGTTCTTCGACATCGACGACATCGCCGACACGTCGAGCTCGCTTCCCCATATGCTGCCCTCGCCGGAGAAGTTCTCCTCGCGCGTCCGCAAGCTCGGCCTGGGTGACGGCGCCAAGATCGTGATCTACGACACCACGCCGATGACCGGCGCCTGCCGCGTCTGGTGGATGTTCCGAGCGATGGGCCACAAGGACGTGTCGATCCTGAATGGCGGCCTGCCCAAGTGGCTGGCGGAAGGCCGGCCGGTGACCGACGATCCGACGCCGCCGCGCGACCGCCATTTCACCGCCCGCCTCGACAACACGCTGGTGCGCTCGATCGATGACGTGCGCGGCCTGATCGAGAGCAAGCGCGAGCAGATCGTCGACGCCCGGGCGGCCGGCCGTTTCCGCGGCGAGACGCCGGAGCCGCGCGCCGGGCTGCGCGGCGGTCACATGCCGGGCGCCTTCAACCTGCCCTACAACGAGCTGCTCGACCCCGAGAGCGGAACGATGCTGCCGGCCGACAAGCTGGCGGCGCGCATCGCGGCCTCCGGCATCGACCCGGCCAAGAAAGTCACGGCAAGCTGCGGCTCGGGAGTCACGGCCTGCGTGATCGGTCTCGCGCTTTACCTCACGGGTTCGCCGGAAGCGGCGATCTACGACGGCTCCTGGACCGAATGGGGCGGCCGCGCCGACACACCGATCGTTACCGGTGCCTGAGCAGGACCTCTGACCTGTTCTCCCATCAACCTCCCCCGCGATCGGACGGCCGGCTGCCGGTCACGATCACGCATCTCGAGATGGCGCCGTCCGACTGGACGCGCCGCGGCGAGGCGCCTGACCTCGCCGTCGCCATCGAGCACGTCACGGCGCCGACCGCCGCGCTCTACCGCGACCTCTACGACCGGGTCGGCCGGCCGTGGCTCTGGTACGAGCGCCGGCTCCTGTCGGACGAGGCGCTCCAGACGTTGCTGGAGCAGCCGGGGCATGAGCTTCACGTCGCACGCGAGGGCTCCGATCTCGTCGGCTACTTCGAGCTGGGCGATCGGGAACTCGTCTTCTTCGGATTGACGCTCGACTATGTCGGCCGACGCATCGGCCCCTGGCTGCTCGACCGTGCCGTCGAACGGGCGTTCGCGCTGGGCTGGCCGAAGATCCTGCTCAACACCAACTCGCTCGATCATCCGCGGGCGCTCGACACCTACCGCAAGGCGGGCTTTCGACCGCTGCGCCGCGAGGAAAAGGAGCTGCGCGACCCGCGTATCCTGTGGCCCGACGTCTATCGCTGGCCGCCAGCTTGAAGCCTGTGCCATAGTTGGAATCATGACCGCTAAGAAAACTTATACCCGCCCCGACACCGTTTTGGCCGTGTCAGGCCGCGATCCCGACAGCAATTTTGGCATCGTCAATCCGCCCGTCTATCACGCGTCGACGATCCTCTCTCCGACCATGGAGAAGTTCGAGAACCGCATTCCGTTCGAAGGCTTCGGCTATGGCCGCAACGGCACGCCGACGCAGAAGGCGCTCGAAGACGCGGTTGCCGCCATCGAAGGCGCGCATCGGTCGATCGCCGTGCAGTCCGGCCTCGGCGCCGTGACCGGCGCGATCGTGGGCTTCCTGAAGACCGGTGACCACATGCTGCTGACCGACAATGCCTACGGTCCGGCGCGGCGCTTCGCCAACACGACGCTGAAGAACTTCGGCGTCGAGACGACCTACTTCGATCCGATGATCGGCGCGGGCATCGAGAAGCTGATGCGGCCCAACACCAAGGTCGTCTATCTCGAGGCGCCGGGCTCGCAGACCTTCGAGGTGCAGGATGTCGATGCCATCGCGGCGGTCGCCAAGAAGGGCGGCGCGACAGTGATGATCGACAACACCTGGGCGACGCCGCTCTACTTCAAGCCGTTCGATCATGGTTGCGACATCTCCATCCATGCCGGCACCAAGTACATCGTCGGCCACTCGGACGCGATGATGGGCATCATCTCCTGTGCCACGCGCCCGCTGTTCGAGGTGGCGAAAACGGCCTGCCAGTCCTTCGGCTTCCACGCCGCGCCCGACGACTGCTATCTCGCCCTGCGCGGCCTGCGCACCATGGGCGTCCGGCTGCGCCATCACGAGAAGAGCGGCATCGAGGTCGCCCACTGGTTGAAGACGCGGCCCGAGGTCGACAAGGTGCTGCATCCCGCCCTGCCCGACTGCCCCGGCCACGACAACTGGAAGAAGCAGTTCAAGGGCGCCTCGGGGCTCTTCTCCTTCACCCTGCGCGACGGCTACAGCAAGAACGCGCTGGCCGCGATGCTGGACGGCATGGACATCTTCGGCATGGGCGCCAGCTGGGGCGGCTACGAGAGCCTGATGATCCCCGCCCATCCCGACCAGTATCGGACGGCGGTGCCGTGGCCGCAGGGCAAGCACCTGCTGCGCGTGCATATCGGCCTCGAGGATGTCGAGGACCTGAAGACCGACTTGGCGGAAGGTTTCGAGCGCCTCAACCGCGCGCATAACGCCTGAGGCTTGGGGGGCTGCGGCTTTGGGGCCTGAGGCCGCAGCTCAGTCCTTCCGGCAATCGGCGCAGAGGCCGGTCACTTCCAGGGTCATTTCGCGCGCGGTGAAGCCGCGGCGCTGGGCGGCGGTGGCGATGGCCTCGGAAAGGCCGTCGCCTTCGAGTTCCTCGGCATTGCCGCAATCGCTGCAGATCAGGAAGAAGCCGCGATGCGCCTCGCCGGGATGGCTGCAGCCGACGAAGGCATTCATGCGCTCGATGCGATGGATCAGGCCGTGCTCGATCAGGAAGTCGAGCGCCCGGTAGATCGTGGGCGGTGCCGAGCCGAGATCTTCGTTGCGCAGCTGGTCCAGCAGGGCATAGGCCCCGACCGGCTTGTGGCTCGACCAGACGAGTTCCAGCACCCGCCGTCGGAGCGGCGTGAAGCGCAGGTCCTTGGCGGCGCATAGCTGCTCGGCCGCGGCCAGCGCGTCCTCGACGCAGTGCTTGTGATCGTGTGAGTGGCTGTGGGCAGCGGCGTGCCCGGCGATGGCAGCTTTGGCCGGTTTCTTCACGATCTGATTTCTTCCAGATGGTCCCGATTTGCCAAGCGATGTTACGGCGATTATACGCGCCGTTCCCTTCGAAGGCCAAGGCCCGCCATGCCCACCACCTACGAACAATCCGAGATCGAAGCAGCCCTCGCCGTCATCAAGTTCGACGCTCAGGGCCTCGTGCCGGCGATCGCCCAGCAGCACGATACCGGCGAAGTGCTGATGATGGCCTGGATGGATCGCAATGCGGTCGCGGAAACCATGCGCACGGGCCGTGCCTGTTACTGGTCCCGCTCCCGCCGTGCCCCCTGGCGCAAGGGCGACACGTCCGGACATATCCAGAGCCTGGTCGACTTGCGCGTCGATTGCGACGGCGACACGCTGCTCGTGCTGGTCGAGCAGACCGGCGTCGCCTGCCACACCGGCAGGCACAACTGCTTCTTCCGGGCGATCCGCGACGGAGCGCTCGAGGATATCGCCCCCGTCATCGTCGACATGGACAAGATCGGGAAGGATTGAGTTTGACCGTCAGCGTTGGTTTTTCGCGTCGTGCTTTCCTCGGTGCCGGCCTGCTCCTTCCGCTCGGCGCTTGCGACAAGAACATCTTCGGACCGCCGCGGCCGCCGCGGGTACCGGAACGGGCCGAGCGACTGTTCCGGCTGATCCAGAGTACCGGCACCGACAACATGCTGGCGCCCGAAGCCCTGGCGCTGATGGGCGTCACCAACGAGGGCCGCTACATCCCGGCGCGCCAGCTCGTGGCCGAGGGCAACGACGGGCGCTACGTCGTCAGCCTGCTGACCATCCGCAAGGTCAACGAGTTCATGTTTAATCGCCGCCGCGGCGACCTGCTGATGCTCCATCTCAGCGATATCCGCTTCAACCGCCTGCAAAGCGTCCGCTATCCACGCAACGGCAAGCCCACGGTCATCACCGACGCAGCCTATGCCGACGACGACTTCGAGCAGCAGCTCACCTTTTGGTTCGACCGCATACCGGGCCGGTAGTATTGTTACGGTGAGATGACGATCGCCGTCTCGCCTTCCCCCTCGCCACGCAGAACGCTCACGGTCTGCGGCGGCGCGCATGCGCTGCACGACGGCTTCACCGACCTTCTGAACGTGCTCTATCCGTTGCTGCAGGCCCAGTTCGGCCTGAGCTACGGCGCGATCGGTGCACTGAAGACGGTCTATTCCGGCGCCATGGCCAGCGGGCAGATCCCTTCGGGGATGCTGGCCGAGCGCTTTGGCGGCGTGCGCGTGCTGGCGCTCGGCACGGCCCTGATCACTGTCGGCTACTGCGTCGCGGGCCTCAGCGGATCGCTCTATGGCGTGATTGCCGGCCTGTTGCTGGCGGGCCTGGGCGGCAGCACGCAGCATCCGATCGCGTCGAGCCTGGTGGCCGCCGTCTATCACGGACAGCAGTCGCGCACGGCGCTCGGCACCTACAACTTTACCGGCGATGTCGGCAAGGTGGCGCTGCCGGCGCTGTTCGCCATGATCGCCGCCGCGCTCGGCTGGCAGCAGGCGATGATCGTCATGGCCGCCCTCGCCCTGCTGGGCGCCGGTGCAATCCTGGCCACGCTGAAGCCGATCGTGCTGCACGGCAAGGCCGAGGCCTCGAAGGTGGTCGCCGGCCAGGATCGGCCCTGGGCCTATCGACTGCTGTTTGCCATCCACATCGCCGACGATCTGGTGCGCAGCGGCTTCCTGATCTTCCTGCCCTTCCTGTTGAGGGCCAAGGGCGCCGACCTGCCGACCATCGGCCTCGGCCTGTCGCTTCTTTTTGCCGGTGGGGCGGCCGGCAAGCTGGTGATGGGCTGGATCGGGCAGCGCCTGGGTGTCGTGCCGTCAGTCGTGCTCACGGAAGCCGCGACCACGGCGCTGATCCTGTGCCTGCTGCCGCTGTCGCTCGACCTGGCGCTGGTGCTGCTGCCTGCCGTCGGCCTGATGCTGAACGGCACCTCGTCGGTGCTCTACGGCACCATCCCGGAATTCGTCAGCCCCGAGAAGCGCACGCGCGCCTTCGCGATTTTCTACACCGGCGGCTCGGTGGCGGGCGCCACCGGGCCGCTGCTGTTCGGCCTGCTGGGCGATGCCGTGGGCCTGTCGACGGCGCTGATCGCCGTCGCCGCAGTCGCCCTCACGACGGTGCCGATGGTCTGGATGCTGCGCCCCGCTTTCCGCGAAGACTCCTAATCGCGAAGACTAGGCCCCGTTCCAGACCGGGCCCATGGGCTTCAGCTTGATGCCCTTGCGCAGGTGCTTGTAGGGCATGTCGAGCGGATCGGTGATGTGTGCCCCGGTCGACTGCACGACCAGGATCGTCTCGGCGATCGGCTGGAAGTCCGCCCGGAAATGCACCGTCGACTTGAGGCCGAGGATCGGCACCTTGGACGGCTCGACGCCGACATGGCGGAACATTTCCTGGTCGGCGGCCTGCACGCGCTTGCAGGCGAGCACCGCCGACACGCCGCTGGCCTCGTCGGTCACCAGGGCCATCGGGCCGATCTGGAACTTGGCACCGCCGTAGAAGGGCCCGGTCCCGGTGAACCTGCCGTCGCCCACCTTGACGACCCGCCAGTCGGCTTCGATAGGCTTCTCGCCGCCATAGCCCACCACGGCGCCGATGCCCCGGCGCATGACGTTGCCCTCGCCGGCCTCGACCGCCGCCTTGGCGGCTTCCTCGTCGACCAGCATGCCGATCACCGCCCCCTTGGCCTTGTGGCGCATCAGCGCCGCGAGGAGGCCGATCGTGTCCGACGTGCCGCCGGCACCGGGATTGTCCTGAACGTCGGCCAGCACGATGGGTTTCTTCGCGCCCTTGGAGAGCTCGATCGCCCGCACGGCCGCCTGGTCCGGCGTGAGAAGCTCGCCGTCGAAGGCCTTCTCGTGCGCCTTCACCATGGCCGCGAGCTTGTCGGCCGCCGCCTCGACGGCTTCCTTGTCGTGTCCATAGACCACGAGGGCGGGGCCGCACTGGGCGATGTCGGCGGGCGGAAAGCCCGGCGTATGGGTGACGCTGACGATTCCCTGGTTGTGGCTCTTCTCGCCGGCTTCGAGTTCGCCCACCAGGTCGAAGATGCCCTTGGCCGGTTCGATGAAGGTGCACTGCCAGACCAGCGGGATCAGGAAATCGAGCTGACGATAAGCGCGATAGACCGGCCGCTTTTCCTTCAGGAGCTTGTCGAGCAGTTCGATGGCCCGCCGGCCCGTCACGGCCATGTCGATATGCGGATAGGTCCTGTAGCCGACCAGCGCAGTCGCGAGCTTCGCCATGTCCGGCGTCAGGTTGGCGTGATAGTCGAGGCTCGCCACGATCGGCAGATCGTTGCCGACAACGCTGCGGATACGGCGCAGCAGCTCACCTTCGCCGTCCTCGGTATTCTCGGCGACCATGGCGCCGTGCAGGTCGAGATAGACCGCATCGAAGGGGCCGTGCTTGCGCAGGTCCTCGTCGAACAGCTTCCACATGCGCTCGTAGGCATCCTCAGTCACGTACGAGGCCGGCGCGGCGGCGGCCCAGGCCAGCGGCACGATCTCGTGGCCGAGTTCCGCGAGCTTCTTTACGGCACCGGCGATCGGGATGTTGTAGCCCTCGACGCCCGGGATCATCTCGGCGCCGCGCAGAAGCGGCGGCCAGGCATCGGCGCGGACAAATTCCTCCCAAGTGGCCTGCTGCGGCGCAAACGTATTGGTCTCGTGCTGAAAACCACCCACTGCTACTCGCGCCATCGCGCCCATCCCTCTTTGCCGGTCGTTGATCGGCCGACCATAGCACCCACGGGCTAGATGCGCCCTGCTTCAAGACGAAAGGCACGGCCCGCCGTCTCGGCGAAGGTTTCCAGCGTCGAGGCCTTGGCGCCGTCGCGCGCGACCGACGACATGCCGGCCAGCGCAATCGTCACCACATCGGCAAGCTCGTCCGCCTTGGCCGGGAACTCCGTCGCAATGAAGTCCCTCATCTGGATACGGCTGGCGACTTTCAGCGCCGCCGCCAGCGCGCATGCCTCGGGGTCACTGCTGTTTCGGGTGCCGTCAAGGACGAGGCACCCTGCTCTACCATCGTGCTCCGGATAGATCCGTGCGGCTTCGAGCAAGGTCCGCTCCATCACGTCGGTGACGGAGCCGCCCTTCGCCCGTGCATTGCCGAAGACGTTGGCCTTGCTTGCCGTGTAGCGTTCGAGTGCTCGCTGGAACAGCCCGGCCTTGCTGCCGAAGGCGGCGTAGAAGCTCGGCGGCTTGATCCCAAGCTCCTGGCCCAACTCGGCCACGCCGACAGCGTCGTAGCCACGGCGGTGGAACAGCTTCATGGCCCTCTCGACCGCCTCGTCCAGATCGAAGGATCGCGGGCGGCCGCGCAGGACGGATTTTTTTATAGCGCTCACTAAATTAATCCTTGCGCGTCAGCTATCGCCACATATATAGCGACCACTATAAATATCAAGGAGGCCCAAATGGCCGATCTCTCTGGCAAGAACATCCTCGTCCTGGGCGGCAGCCGCGGCATCGGTGCAGCGATCGTCCGGCGCTTTGCGGCAGGCGGCGGCAAGGTCGCCTTCACCTATGCCGGCTCCAAGGACGCCGCAGCCACCCTCGCCAAAGAAACGGGCGCGGAAGCCATCCACACCGACAGCGCCGACCGGAAGGCCCTGATCGCGACCGTGGCCGGTCGCGGCGCCCTCGACGTGCTGGTCGCCAATGCCGGCACGGCCATCCTGGGCGATCCTCTGACGCTCGATCCGGATGCCATCGACCGCCTGATCGACGTCAATGTCCGGGCGCCCTACCACGCCGCCGTGGAAGCGGCGCGCAAGATGAACCGCGACGGGCGCATCATCGTCATCGGCTCGGTCAATGGTGATCGCATGCCGTTCGCCGGCGGCGCGGCCTATGCCCTCAGCAAGTCGGCTGTCCAGGGCATGGTGCGCGGCCTCGCCCGCGACTTGGGCGAGCGCGGCATCACCGTCAACAGCGTGCAGCCCGGCCCGACCGACAGCGACATGAACCCCGCCGACGGCCCGATGGCCAGCCTCATGCACAGCTTCATGGCGATCAAGCGCCATGCCCGGGCCGACGAGATCGCCGAGCTCACCGCCTACCTTGCCGGTCCGCACGGCGCGATGATCACGGGCTCGATGCAGACGATCGACGGTGGCTTCGGCGCCTGAAATCGCTCAGGCCATGTAACCGCCGTCGATGACGAGCGGACTGCCGATCATGAAGGAGGCGGCCGACGAGCAGAGCCACAGCACGCTCTCAGCGATTTCGTCGGCCGAGGCGATCTTGCCGCGCGGCGTCTGTCGCACGATTTCCGAAGCCGTCGCAGCGTTCTGCATGGCGCGCGCCACCGGCGGCGTGTCGACCCAGCCGGGACATATGGCGGTGATCCGAAGCCCCGTCGCAGCATATTCCAGAGCAGCACTCCTGGTCAGGCCGAGCACGCCGTGCTTGGCCGCAGAATAGGCCGCGCCGCCGGGAAACGGATAACCGCGCAGGCCATCGACCGACGAGTTGTTGACGATCACGCCCCCGCCGCCCTTCAGCATCAGCGGAATCTGATATCGAAGGCAGAGGAACACCGACGTCAGGTATCCATCGATCGTTTTGCGCCAGGCCTCCTCGGCGGCGTCGCCCACTTTCGAGAAACGCGCACCACTGCCACCGTTGTTGAAGGCGTAGTCGAGCCGGCCGTGCTTGCTCTTGAGGGCGGCGCAGAGTTTCTTCACCGACTCCCCTTGAGAGACGTCGCACTGCATCCACTCAACGTCGGCAGTGCCACCGAGCCCACGCAGAGCCGATTGGGCACGTTTCTTGTCGCGGCTGGCCACGATCACTTTGGCGCCCTGGCGTGCGAAGGCCTCGACCGTGGCAAGGCCGATGCCACTGCTGCCACCCGTCACGAGGGCGACCTTCCCCTGCATTTCCGGATAGCGCACCGAACCGCCTTCAGCTCTTGTTCGCGGCATCTTCGATCGAGCGCAGAAGCACCGGCCAGTATTCCTCGCCATGGCCCAGCTCGATCGCGCGCTCCATTAGCTCGCGCGCGACGTCGGCGCCCAGCGCCGGCACGCCGGCCTCCTCCGCCATGCCGATGGCGTAACTCAAATCCTTGAGCGCGTACTTGGTCGAAAAGGCGCGCTCCGGGAACACGCCCGGCAGCATCGCCTTCATGCCATGGTTGCGCAGCGCGAAGGAATCGGCCGACCCCTTGGTCAAGGTGTCGAACAGCACCTTGCCGTCGACTCCATTGGTGCGCGCGATGGCCAGTGCCTCGGCGAGCGCCACCACGGTCTGAAACAGGATCATGTTGTTCAGGATCTTGACGGTCTGCCCTGCGCCGGCCTCGCCGCAATGCGTGACCTCGCTCGCCATGTGGCGCAGCAGCGGCTCGATCCGCTCGAAGGTCGGCGGGGTGGCGCCCACCATGATCGAGAGCGTGCCGTCGATCGCCGCCTGCCGTGTTCGCGCCACCGGCGCATCGGCGAAGGCCGACGCCCGGCCTTCGAATTCAGCGTAAAGGCGCCGCGCCAGCAGCGGTGGCGCCGTGCTGAGGTCGATCACCGTCCAGCCGAGCTTCGCCTTGCTGCTGAGCCCGTTGGGGCCGAGGCAGACTTCCTCGACTTCCTTGCCGCCCGGCAGGGACAGGAAGATCGTGCGACAGCTCTCGGCGATCTCGTCGACTGAGGCGGTTTTGACGCCATCCGCGGCCAGCCGCTGCAGGGGCGCCTCGCTACGGTCGGCCGCCAGGACCGTCATCCCGCTCTTGCGTGCGAGGTTGCGGCACATCGGCTCTCCCATGGTGCCGACGCCGATGAATCCGATCTTGTCCGTCATGTCAGTCCACTATGAAAAGTTTGGCGCCCTGCTCCGTGCGCGAACGATGGGCCAGCGTGCCGTCCGCCACCTGATAGCTCTGGCCGGGCTTCAGGACGACCGTGCGGCCGTCGGCCAGCTCGGTCGACAGCTCGCCCTCCAGGACGAGCAGCACATGGCCCTTCTGGCACCAATGGTCGGCGAGGTAGCCTGGCGAGTATTCGACCATGCGCACGCGAATATTGTTGAAGGTGCGTGTGCGCCAGAAGGCCTTGCCGGTTTCGCCGGCATGCTCCGTGCGCTCTACGCCGTCCCAGTCGGTCGTACCGAAAGGTATGTCGAACATCAGCATGTTTCAGCCTCTAGCATGAAAATGGCCGTCAGCCCCAAGCCGCCAGGGCTTGTTCGAGACTGGCCGGTCCGCGATAGAGCATGGCCCGCCAGCCGCAGGCCCGCGCCGCGTCGACATTGGCCGCCGCATCGTCGACGAACAGGATCGACTGCGCCACCGTCACGCCCATGCGCGTCTGGGCATTGGTGAAGAACACGCGCTCCGGCTTGGTAACGCCCAAGGCCGCCGAATAGATGATCTCATCGAAGTGGGCGCCCAGGCCGAGCTGGTCGCGCAGATAGGCGGCGCGGTGATGTTCCTGATTGGAAGCCGCGAAGCAGCGACCGCCCGTGCGCCTGCGCCAGGCGTCGGCCTGCGCCAGGACACCGCGGTCGATCATGGAGTCCTTCTCGAACCAGTAGGCGACGAACTCCTCGAGACGATCGGCGAGCCCCTTGGGTTCGAGGTAGTCGTGCAGGGCGACATAGAGATCCAGACGCCCTCGGACGACCTCCTGGAAATCGCGATGGAAAAAGTCGCGCGCCATTTCGTCGTGATCGAAGCCCCAGTCGTCCTTCAGGGCCGCGTACCAGGGGGTAGGCGCACCTGGGTAGCCGAGCGAGATGACGCCGTCGATATCGAGGGCGAGGACGGGACTGGAACTCATGGTCCGGCATGCTACAGCAAGGGCCGCGTCGGAAGGAAAGTCCTTTGCAGCTCATCGTTCCTGCCCTCGACCATCTCGACGAATACATTGCCGCCCTGAAGCGGGGCTGGTCGTCCGACAATATCGCGCCTGAGGAGACGGCGCGGGAGGAGCTGGAATTCATCGAGGAGGATCCCACCGGCTTCATTGCCTCGCTCGAGGATCGCGAGGCCAAGGGGGACCCGATCGCCCTGCCCGACGGAACCTTCGTCGCCCGCTTGCCGGGCTACCGGCGCTGGATGTGGGACGACGGCTTCTGCGGTTCGATCAGTTTCCGCTGGCAGCCAGGCACGGCCGAGTTACCGGCCCATTGCCTGGGCCACATCGGCTATGCCGTTCCGTCCTGGAAGCGCAATCGCGGCTATGCGACGAAGGCCTTGGGGATGCTGTTGCCGGAGGTCGCCAAAGAGGGCTTGCCGCACGTCGATTTGACGACCGATCCCGACAATCTGCCCTCGCAGCGAGTCATCACGGCCAATGGCGGTCGGCTGGTGAAGCGCTTCACCAAGGTTGCCGCCTATGGCGACAACCTCGAAGCCTTGCTGTTCCGGATTCCCCTACCGCCCGCCTGACCGCACCACAGTCTCCGCCATGGCCGCGAGAACGGCGAGGCCGCGAGCCTTCAGGCCGCGTGAAGAATCACGGCCGCCGATCTCGCCTTCGAGGACCAGGGTGATGAAACCGTGCATCGTGGCCCAGGCGAAATCGGTCATGCGCTGGCGGACCTCGCCGGAAACCTGGGTGTCTGCCGACTGGAGCGCGGCATCGACCGCGGCGGCCTGCAGGCGGCGGATCTCCGCAGCGCCGTCAGCCACTTCGAGATGGTTGGCCTCCCGGCTGAACATGAGCTGGAAAAGAACCGGATTGGCGGCTGCAAACGCCATATAGCCCACACCGAGTCCGACGAGCTGTGCTGCCGCCCCGCCATCGGCCCGCTCGGCCTCGGCCGTCATGGCGGTACTCAGCTCCTTGAAACCGCGCTGTGCCAACTCGGCGAGGAGATCGTCCATCGAGGCGAAATGATGCGCCGGCGCAGCATGCGACACCTCCGCCCGCCTTGCGCATTCTCGCAAAGTGAAACCGCGAACCCCCTTCTCTTCGAGCAGCTTGCGGCCGGCAGCGACCAGCGCCTCGCGCAGGTCGCCATGATGATAGCCTCGCTTGGGACGATTCATTCCATACAGCCTCCGTCCAGATCGTATGCCGATAATCTTGACGATGGAAGGAGGCCAAAATCCGGATGACGTTCCGCTTTGCGCGTGGCTAGCTCGCCCAAACTCTGGAGAATGCCCGTGACTTTCGAGACTTGGGCCGCCTTTGCCGCGGCGTCGACCGTGTTGTTGATCATTCCGGGACCGACGGTGTTGCTGGTCGTGTCCTATGCCCTGGGCCAGGGCTGGCGGACGGCGCTGCCCATGGCGGTGGGCGTCGCGCTGGGGGATTTCACGGCCATGACGCTCTCGATGCTGGGCCTTGGCGCCCTGCTCGCGACATCGGCCACCCTGTTCACGATCCTGAAATGGGTCGGTGCCGCCTATCTCGTCTATCTGGGAATCAAGCTCTGGCGGGCGGGCGGCACCCTCGACGCCGCACCGCGCACTGATGCCGTTTCTGCGGCCAAGATGCTGGGTCACGCCTGGCTGGTGACGGCGCTCAACCCCAAGAGCATCACCTTCTTCGTTGCCTTCCTCCCCGCCTTCCTCGATCCCACCGGTGATTTTTTCACTCAGATGCTGGTCTTCGAGACGACTTTCCTGCTGCTGGCCTTCGCCAATGCCTTCGGTTATGCGCTGGTCGCCTCGCGCGCCCGCCGCTTTGCCTCCAACCCGCGGGCGATCGGTGTCGTCAACAAGGTCGGCGGCGGTCTGCTGGTGGGCGCCGGTGTCGCAACCGTGAGCTTCGCCGGATCGCGGAGCTGATCGCCAGTCACTTTCGCCGGTGGAGGATCATCCCACCGTGATGAAGGACGCCGTCGACGAAATCGCCGTCGGCGGTGAAGCCGGTATCGTCGACATAGTCGATGTGATCGCCTTTGATCGTGTAGCGCCCCTGATAGGCTTTCTCCCGTGTGCCGCGCGCTTCGACATAGCGTCCGTTCGGCAGCAGTTCGTGGCGAACGTTGCCGTCGGCGGTCACCCACATGCCGACATAGGGTTGCGATGCCATCGCCTTGCTCCGCTCTTCGAAGAGTTCACCCAGGGTTTGCGCGGCTTCGATGGCGCGCGGAAAGCCGGCGGGAACGGTCGTCAGATAGACGATCTCTTTCAGCTCTTCGGCCGTGACGCCATGGTTGAGCGCGTAGCCGGCATGGACTTTGAGAAAGGGTCTGTGTCCGAGAGCTGCGAAGGCCGCGACCGCGGCGATCTGCCGGGTGCGATGATCGAGCCCTGGACGAGCCCAGACGTCGCCGAGCGCGTAACCGGCAATCGCATCCGCCAGGAACGGAAAGTCTCGGCGCAGCCCCTCCAATGTCGGCTGGGCCTGTCCGCCATTGAGGGTCCGCACGATGGCCTCGCCGCGCGCGATCCGGTCGTCCTGGGCGAGTGCGGGAACCGCGGCAAACAAGGCACCGGCTGCCGTGCATATCGTTGTCATTGCGAAGCTTCTCATGGCTGCGCCTCCTAGTTCGGGCTGGCGGTAGGACGGACGACGATCTCGCTGACATCGACATCGGCAGGTTGCTCGATCGCATAGGCAATGGCCCGCGCCACGGCGTCGGGACCGATCGCGATTCGCCGGTAGTCCGTCATCAGGCGCGCTGTCTCGGCGTCGGTGATCGTGCCGGCGAGTTCGCTTTCGACGACGCCGGGCGACACTACCGTGACGCGGATGTCGTCGTTCTCCTGGCGCAAGCCATCCGAGATCGCCCAGACCGCATACTTCGTGGCGCAGTAGACCGCCGCGGTCGGCACGACGATATGGGCGCCGATCGAGGCGACATTGACGAAATGCCCCTCGCCGCGTGCCTTCATGACCGGCAGCGCCGCCGCAATTCCGTTCAGGACGCCCCGGATGTTCACGTCGATCATGCGGTCCCACTCGTCGGTCTTCAGCGCGGCGAGCGGTGACAGCGGCATCAGGCCGGCGTTGTTGATCAGCACGTCGATCTGCCCGAACTCGGCGATGGCGTGGGCCACGAACGACTTCATGTCCGATCGGTCGGCGACATCGAGCGACCGGAAGCGCGCGATGCCGCCCGTCTCCGAAATCGCCGCCGCCAATGCCTGGAGACGGTCGGTTCGCCGCGCTCCCAGCACGACGCGGCTGCCGCGGGCGGCCAGGAGACGTGCCGTCGCTTCGCCTATTCCGCTGCTTGCGCCGGTGATTGCCACGACTTTGCCTTCGATACTCGTCACAGATCCCTCCTGGAGCTGGCCGGTGACCATTGACCGGCCGCCCGAAAGTGCCGGATCGACGCGCGAGACCGGTAGACCGGAACTCCCGACTTCTTGCACAATCCTCCAGATCAGAGGGGCGACCGAAACGATGCAGTCCGAACAGTCGAAGGTCATCGCCCGTGAATTCGCGGCTCTGCTTGGACGAAACACCAAGGAAGACGGCGTTCATCCAACGGCAATTCCCCGCCTGTCGCTGATCCGCTCTTCGCGTCCGACCGAGCCTCTGCACGCAGTCCATCAGCCGGCAGTGTGCTTCGTCGCGCAGGGGCGCAAGCAGGTGATGGTAGGCGACGCCATCCACGTCTACGACGCGGCACAGTATCTGGTCGTCTCGGTCGAGGTGCCGATCGTCGGCCAAATCCTGCAAGCCACGTCGGCTCGCCCCTATCTCTGCCTGCGCCTGGACCTCGATCCAGTCGCCATCGGCGCGTTGATGCTCGATGCCGGTATCGCCCCGCTACGCGACCGGGCGCCGGCGTCGGCTCTGTCGCTCAGCCCCATCTCGGCGGATCTGCTCGACGCCGTCGTCCGGCTGACAAGGCTGCTTGAGGCACCGGAGGAGATCGCCGTACTGGCGCCACTGTTCGAGCGTGAAATCCTCTACCGGCTGCTGATCGGTGACCAGATCTCGCACCTTCGCCACATTGCACTGGCCGAAGGCCGACTTCAGCAGGTCAACCGCGCGATCGCCTGGATCAAGGAAAACTTCAGGGCTCCCTTCAGCGTCGAGGCAGTCGCTTCGGAAGCCCGCATGAGCACCTCGGCATTCCATCAGCATTTCAAGGCGGTCACGTCGATGAGCCCGCTGCAATACCAAAAGCAGCTGAGGCTCCAGGAGGCGCGCCGCCTGATCCTGACACAGACCAGCGATGCTGCCGAATCAGGGCACGCCGTCGGTTACGACAGCCCTTCGCAGTTCAGCCGGGAATACAAACGGCTGTTCGGTGCACCGCCGGCCCGCGACGCGGCAAAGCTGCGCGCTGCGCCGCGCTGGATGCAGATGCTTTAGACGTTCAGCGCTCGGGCTCGCTGACGAAGGCGACCTTCGAGAGCCCACCCTTGGAAGCATCGGCCAAGGTCTGAGCGACATAACGGTAGGGCACGGTCTGGTCGGCACGCAGATAGACTTCGGGCTGCGGCCGTTGCTGGCCGGCCTCGGCGAAGCGTGCAACGGCGTCCTCGCGTGTCAACCGCTCGCCGTTCCAGAACAACCCACCCTGGGCATCGATTGCGAACTCGATCTTTTCGGGTTTCTGGATGTCGGACTTCGCCGTCGCCCGCGGCAAGTCGAGCTTCACCACATTGGTGAGCAAGGGCGCGGTAACGATGAAGATCACCAACAGCACCAGCACGACGTCGATCAACGGCACCATGTTGATCTCAGCCATAGGCTGCGAGGAAGATTTGCGATCGAAGCTGCCGAACGCCATGGTCGCCTCCCCTTAGTTGACGGCCGTGAGCGGCACGCCCGCGCGGGGGCGGCCGGCCTGCAGGGCGCGGCCCATGGACAGGAAGGTCAGGAGCTCGAACGCGAAGGCATCGAGCTTGGCCGTCAGCACGCGATTGGAGCGGGTCAGCCAGTTGTAGCCCATGACCGCCGGCAGGGCGACGGCCAGGCCGATGCCGGTCATGATCAGCGCCTCGCCCACCGGGCCGGCCACCTTGTCGAGCATGCCCGAGCCGCTCATGCCGATCGCCACGAGAGCGTGATAGACGCCCCATACCGTACCGAACAGGCCGACGAACGGCGCCGTGGCGCCGATGGTCGCAAGCATCGTGAGCCCGTTCTCCAGCGCCGTCGTCTCCTCGTCGAGCACCTTCTTGATGGTGCGCGTCAGGAACTCCTGCTCGCCACCCGCCTCTTCCAGCTTGGCCGCACCGAACTTGGCATGATGAGCCTGCGCGTGCAGGGAATGCGCCGTCAAATGACCGAACGGCTCGCGGACACCGTGCACGCTGAGCTCGTGCTGCACGGCCTCGAGCGAGGTCGCGCTCCAGAAGAAGTTGAGGAACTTCTTGCTGCGGCCTTGGCGTACGACCTGGCTGACCCCCTTGTAGACGATCAGGTACCAGGAAATCGCCGACATCACCGCCAGCACGCCCAGCAGGACCTTGGCGACAATGTCCGCCTGCGCAATGAAGTGGCCGAAGCCCAAACTCGATGCATCGCCCATGAGATGCTCTCCTACTGCAACACGAATCTGATCGGAACAAGAACCCATACCGCCTGCGCCAGGCCGCCCTCCGAATAGGGACGGAACTGTGCGGCGCGTACGGCGCTGATCGCGGCCTCGTCGAGCGCGGCATGGCCTGACGAGGCTTGAAGCGATACCTGGCTCGGCCGTCCGGCGACATCGACCAGGACGCGCACCGTGGCCGTGCCCTGCTCGCCCGCGCGGCGGGACCGTGCCGGGTAGACCGGATTGGGAGGCACGAGATAGCCAAGTTGCGAGGCCTGGACCGTGCGCGGCGCGGCAGGGGCAGCGGGAGCCGCCTGCTGGGGCGCCGCCGTGTCCACCGGGGCCCGCGGCTGGGGCGGCCGCTGCACCGGCTTGGGCGGCGGCGGCTTCTTTTCGGGCGGCTTTGGCGGCTCGGGCGGCTTCGCCTCAACGGGAAATTCCGGCGGCGGCAAGTCGGGAGGCGGCGGATCGAGTGCCGTCGCCAGTTCAGGCTTGGGGAACTCGGGCGGCGGCGGTTCGTCGAGCGGGATGTCGGGCGGCGCCGGTTCCGCCGCCGGCACCATCCGCACTTCCATCGGCGCGATATCGCCGACAACCAGCTTCACCGGCTCGACCTGGGTCAAGGCCCAGCCGCCGCCGACATGGAAGAAGATCACGAAGGCCAGGAGGCCGCGGCGCGTCCAGGGCGACAGCGGCTCACGCGACGGTCCGGGCTGGCCGCCAGGCAGGGTGGGAATCGAAGGAGCGGGCGTCGTCACATCGTCCCCTAGAACTGAACAGGCCCGAGGGCGAGCGTCACCGTGACGACACAGGCGACGGCGAAGATCGCGATGCCGACCGTTCGGCGGCGGTGCGTCTCCCACCACAGGATAGCGCCGCTGATCGACAGGAAGATCATGCTGCCGGCCAGGCTGTCGATCAGAAGGATCCAGGGGATCGGCATGGTCACCCCTTTGTGCAGATTGGTCAGCGTCGCGACGAAGCCGTTCTCAGTCGTCCGGGCGCTCGCCGACTTGTTGCCTACCCAGTATTCGACCTGCACGACCTTGTTGGGGCCGCCGAAATTCAAGGTCCAGCGCTCCGGCTGCATCTGAGGCCGGGAGGAGTCACCCTGCCCCGCGCCCCGCTCCGCCCATGGCACCGGCCGAGCCCTTTCGACTCGCGTGCTGTTGGCCGGCCGATCGAGTTTCAGGTTTTGCTGCAGCCACACCGCCAAGGCGTCGATCGTTTCAGGACGCGGATCGGGCAGCGTGATCGTCCGCTGCGACTGCTGCTGGTCGGGAAGCTGAAGCTTCAGTGTGGCGCGATGGTTCAGCCAGATCCCGCTGAAGCCGAAAGTCAGGCCGAGCAGCGCGCCCCATAGTCCGAACCAGCCATGAGTGCGCCGTACCCAACGTACGAACGTCAGACGGCGATTGACCTTGTTGCTTCCGAGGGCAGTAGCGGCGGCGGTGCCCATCAGGTCTCGCTCCACTGGCGAACTAGGTTGTGATAGCAGCCGATCAACGATCGTCGTGCGATCTCATCGGCGTTGGTCTGGTTGAGACGCTGGATGGCATTGTCCATGTCGTGGAGCAACGCGCGTTGCGTGTCGTCGCGGATCAGGCTCTGCACCCAGAAGAAACAGGATGTCCGCACCCCGCGCGTGATCGGGGTGACCTGATGCAGGCTGGTCGCCGGATAGGCCACCATGTCGCCCGCCCCAAGCTTGACGCTGTGGCGGCCGAACGTGTCCTCGATTTCCAGCTCGCCACCGTCATAGTCGTCGGGATTGGTCAGGAAAAGCGTCGCCGAGACGTCGGTGCGCAACTTCTGGCCAGTCTGCGGATTGATGCGGACACTGCCGTCGACATGGGCGCCGAACTTCATACCCTCGCCGTAGCGATTGAACATCGGCGGGTAGATGTTGTTCGGCAGCACGGCACTGATGAACAGCGGATGGCGTTCAAGCGCCGACACGACGATGCGCTGGCAGGCCACGGCAACGTCGGAAAGCTCGTCGATCTGCTGGTTGAATTTTACCGGTGCGCCTTGGTAGCCGGCGGTGACGCGCCCATCCACCCACGAATTGGCGCGATCCAGCCGCTCGCGCAGACTGACGATCTGCGCGGCATCGAGCACATTGGGAATGCAGACCAGCATGATCGAGCGGTGGCCCCTTCCTTACAATCTGTAGTTGAGGGTCAGCATCGCCGTGGTGCCTGCGCCGGGCACCGCACGACCGCCGTCCGACGCGATGACACCTTCGTAGTACATCGTGTTGAACAGGTTGTAGACGTTGAGGCGCACTTCGTACTTCGGCTGCTTGTAGGCCGCCGTCAGGTCGAAGCGTGTGTAGGCCGGCACGACCACTGTGTTCTGGTTGTTGGCGTAACGCTGGCCCATGTAGAACAAGCCACCGCCGAACTCGTAGGTGTCGTTGATCGTGTAGGTCGTCCAGAGGTTGGCCGTGTCCTTGGGCGTGTTGAGCGGCACGTTGCCAGTCGTGTTGGCGGCAGTGCCGTTCAGGATGCGGCCATCGAGATATGCGTAGCCGCCGAACACCTGCCACTCCGGCAGGATGCGGCCGGCGAAGCCGACGCGGGCGCCCTGCACCTGGATCTGCCCCGTCGCCGAGAACGTGCCGTCGGGGTTGGTCGTGCGAGCATTGTTCTTGATGATGCGGAACAGCGCGCCGTTGAGCGAGAGATTGCCCTTCAGGAGCTCGTACTTGGCGCCCAGTTCGAAGCCTTGGTTGGACTCCGGCGGAAGCTGGGTCGTACCGGTCGTCGAGGTGAGCTGTTCGAGCGACGGGTTGAACGAGGTGCTGTAGGAGAAATAGTAAGACTGCTCGGGCGTCGGCTCGAGGATGATGCCGGCGCGCACGCTCGTGAAGGTATCGGTCTGCGTATAGTACGGAACCGTCGTGTTGCCCGCGGTGTTGGCCGAATTGATCGAGTTGCCGATCTGCGCCGTATAGACGTCCCAGCGCACGCCGCCGACCAGTTTCAACCAAGGCATGACCTGGATCGTGTCGTTGGCGTAGATGCCGAGCCCCAGGGCCTGCGACGAGGCGTAGTTGCCGGGCACCGACGGAACGTTCGCCGGGGAATCGCCACCCGTCGTAAAGCCGGCCGGCACACACCCCGGTGAACCGGCAGGCAAAGCCGTGCCGTTGCAGGTGCCGGTGCGGCTGAACGACTTGTTGGTGTAGGACTCGTAGTTGAGATCGAGGCCGGCCAGCATCGTATGCCCGACCGGGCCAGTGTTGAATTTGGCCGTCAGCTCGGTCTGGTTCTCGACCGTGATGTCGTTGATGTTTCGGTCACGGCTGAGCTGGCGGACGTAGAGCTGGTCGAGTGGCAGGCCGCTGACGACGGGCCCGCCTGTCCAGGCGGCGGGCGCCGCGACGAACGAGCCGTTGGCTGCGAGCGAGCCCACGAAACCACCCGACGTCTCGCGTACGCTCGTGTTCACCCAGACGAACTCGGTCTGGTTGCGTAGGCTGAGGTTCTGATTGAACTTGTGGTCGACCGTGGCGTTGAGCGCGATGACGTCCTGCGCCGTATAGTCGTTGTTGAAGCCGTAGGCCGTGTTGCGCGGCACATTGAGCGGATAGCCGTTCAGGTTGGGCACGCCATAGGCCACCTGGTCTTTCCTGTGCTGCAGGATCGCCGACAGGGTGACTTCCGTCGGTGTGCCGATGCCGAACTTGACCGACGGCGCGATGCCGAAATCGAGGACATTGCTCTGATCGAGGGTCGAGGCCTTGCCGGCCTGGAACATCATCGAGACGCGTGCCGCGTTGGTCTCCTCGAACGGCACGTTGACGTCGGCAGTCGTGCGCACGAGGCCGTTGGTGGTCGCCGACAGGCTGAGTTCCGTGGCCTTCTGAAGGAACGGCTTCTTCATCACCTGGTTGATGACACCGCCGGTCGAGCCGCGGCCGAACAGCATCGAGGACGGCCCCATCAGGACCTCGACCTGCTCCAGCGCGAAGACGTCGCGATAGTACTGACCGCGGTCGCGCATGCCGTCGAGATAGATGTCGGTACGCGCCGAAAAGCCGTTCAGATTGATGTTCGTGCCGATATTGCCGCCCTCGGCCGAACCGATGGTGACGCCGGGCACGTTACGGACCGCCTGCTCGAGGGTCGTGACGCCCTGCGACTGCATCAGCGCCCTGTTGACCACGACCACCGACTGCGGGACGTCCATCAGATTCCCGGCCCCCAGCCGGTTGATCGAACCGCGCGTGGTCTGGAAGTCCTCGCTGGGACGGTTACCGGAGACCGTGATGGTCTGCATGGTCGCCGGCGCGCCCGTCGGGGCGCCGCTCGGATCACCAGGCTTGTTTTCAGTCTGCGGCGGAGCTGCCGGATCCGGAGGTGTTGTCGTGTTGGCCGGCGACTGCTGGGCCATGGCGCTGGGGGCTACGAGCAGTCCAAGAAGGGCCGTCGTTGCCGGCATACGCTTCGCCATGAAATCTCCCCTGAAATGAACGCATTCCCCCTCAAAATCGGGCGAATGCAAGTCATTATCACGGAAGGAAAACGACATTGAGAATGAATCGCATGCAAATTGCGGAGGCTGCCTTGCATTTGCATGACACTCACTATGAATTTAGCGGATCAGAAAGGTGAAGGCGTTGGGCAAGAGCAAACGCGCCGTTCCCCAACTTGAACGGCGACCCCGCCCATCTCGGTTCGCGATGGGCATTCAGCATCTTATACGCTGGCGAGAGTGGCGCGCCCGGTTGGATTCGAACCAACGACCTACCGCTTAGAAGGCGGTTGCTCTAATCCCCTGAGCTACGGGCGCCCATGCGAAAATCCTAGGCAGGAACAAGAGGGCCGCTTTGCGAAATATCAGCGGGCCATCTCCGGCCGTTCAGTGCGTCCAGCGGCCGACGCGGTTGTAGGCGAAGTTGTCGGCATAGGCCTTGGGCCTGACCGGCCGGCTGTGCGGCTGCTCCACCGTGTATTGCCAGCCGTTCTTTTCGGCGTGCGCCTTCGCCTCCTCCAGGGTCGGGAAGAAGAGCTTCACCTGCTGCATGGTGCTGCGGGATCCGGTCCAGCCCATCAACGGGTCGATTTCCTTGCGCGACGGTTCCGGCTCGAGCACCCATTCCAGGGTATTGGCCTGGCCGGATTGCATGGCCGTCTTGGCCGGCTTGTAGATGCGTACCTGCATGGACCTCGTTTCTCCGTCGACGGCGGGCCGGTGCTGGTCGGGGCGGCCGGATTCGAACCGACGACCTTCTGCGCCCAAGGCAGACGCGCTACCAGACTGCGCTACGCCCCGTTGCCTACACCGCCGCAATGACGCGAGGGTTTCTACCAGCGGGTCGGGCGGCTCGAAAGTGCAAATTCCGGGTGATACGCTGAGGCATGTTCGACCAGACGCCAGAGGAAGGCCGCCCCGGCCGCTCCCCATCGATCAACGTACTGGGCGGCGTCCTGCAGCCCTGCTCCATGCAGCCGCTTACCGGCTTCTATCGCGACGGCTGCTGCAACACCGGCCGCGAGGACACCGGCCTGCATACCGTTTGTGTGATCATGACGGCGGAGTTCCTCGCTTTCTCGAAGTCGCGCGGCAACGACCTCAGCACGCCGATGCCACAGTACGGCTTCGCCGGCTTGCAGCCCGGCGATCGCTGGTGCCTCTGTGCCGCCCGCTGGAAGGAGGCATTCGACGTCGGCGCGGCGCCCCTCGTCGTTCTCGAAGCGACGCACGCCGTCACTCTGCATGTCGTGTCGCTCGCCGACCTGAAGCAGCACGCTTTCCGGGCGCACTAGGTCGCAGACTCGCAGTTGCGGAGCCACAGACGCGTCGAGGCGAGTTGGACCCTAGCCAGGAAGTTGGCAGTGAGCTTGTCGTGGCGCGTGCCAGCCTGAAGGCCCACCTTCATCATGGCCAGACAGGTACGCCGTCCAGCCCCGCGGTTTCTGGCAGGCCGCAGATCAGGTTCGCATTCTGCACCGCCTGGCCGGCGGCTCCTTTGCCGAGATTGTCGACCACGCCCATCGCGATCACCAGGTTGCGCTCTGGATCGGCCGCATAGCTGACAAAC
>Ga0209933_1000333_pt1 | contig 96748 bp, 94 predicted proteins | sample ThiBiot_300_biof_FD_183944 | JGI IMG/M metagenome (GOLD analysis project Ga0209933, IMG submission 183944) | Wastewater bioreactor microbial communities from Cape Town, South Africa - Thiocy_cont_300_biof (SPAdes) | ecosystem: Engineered > Bioremediation > Thiocyanate > Unclassified | place... | reverse complement strand
GATACCACTGTTAACGACATGATTACCTGGTTTACTGCTGGTTTCCGACGGCCTAACCCTGAAATCGGGTCGAATAACTGGGCAGTGGGTTCGTCAAAATCGGCTACTGGTCATCCTATCCTTGCTAATGACCCACACCTTACCCTGAGCTTGCCATCAATCTGGTATCAGATGCAGTTGGTTTCACCGACAGTTAATGTATATGGAGCTACTCTGCCGGGCGCTCCCAATGTAATTATTGGCTTCAATAAGGATGTGGCCTGGGGCGTAACAAATGTAGGGGCTGACGTTCTGGATTTTTATACGGTAAAATTTAAGGACGCTACCCACCGGGAATATTGGCATGATAACAAATGGAAGCCTACCCGCGCCCGTATCGAAGTCATTAAAGTAAAAGGAAAGCCTGATGTGGTCGATACGGTATTCTACACCCATCATGGGCCGGTTGTTTATCTGCCCGGTGCGAAGGCATTTCGAAAAAATATTCCAATTGGTTACGCTGCTCGCTGGATCGCGCATGAATCATCGAATGACCTTGCCTGCTTTTATGGATTGAATCGGGCTAAAAATTTTGATGATTATCGTAAGGCACTCGCTCTTTATGTTGCACCAGCCCAGAACTTTATCTTTGCCAGTAATCAAAACGACATTGCCATATCCCCTAATGGGCGTTTTCCGATGAAATGGATGGACCAGGGTAAGTTTCTGCTGGATGGCACCGACCCGGCTGATGACTGGCAAGGTTTTATTCCAGCCGATCAGAACCCATTGGTGAAGAATCCGCCCAGAGGGTTTGTGAGTTCGGCTAACCAATTTTCTACCGACCGGACGTATCCCTATTACCTCAACTGGCAATTCGCTCCTGCTGAACGTGGAAGGCGCATCAACCAACGGCTGACGGCTATGCAGCATGCTACAGTTGATAGCCTTCGGATGCTGCAAAACGACAATTTTAATCTGCGAGCCGCCGACGCTTTGCCGGTCATGCTACCGAACATTGATGTCAGCCGATTAAATGCCGATCAGAAAAAAGCGTTGGTTTCGTTGAAAGCCTGGAAAATGAATAACGATGTGTCTGAAACGGGAGCAACAGTCTTTTCGGAATGGACCCAGCGATTACTGGAAGCGATCTGGGCTGATGAATTCGACATGGGCGATTCGTTGCCTATGCGTAACCCTACTTTTGATCGTACATTGACCATGATGCAGCGCGACCCCGAAGCGCGCTGGTTCGACAATGTAAAAACACCCGCTCACGAACGCATGACCGATGTGTTGACGCAAAGTTTTCAGGCGGCCTGTGATACACTGGCTAAAAAGCATGGAGTCTTCGGATCTTCTTGGGCTTGGGGGCCGCATAAAAGCACATCAATTCGACATTTGTTACCCGGTGTCGATGCGTTCAGTGCGCTGAATGTACAGATTGGCGGTGGTAGTGGTATTGTCAATGCAACCAGCGAGCGAGCAGGACCTTCCTGGCGAATGGTTGTTGCGCTTGGCGCCCAGCCGAAAGCCTATGGTGTTTTCCCAGGTGGGCAGTCGGGTAACCCCGGTAGTCCGCATTATCAGGATCTGCTGGAAACCTGGCGAACCGGCCAACTGAACGAACTGCTCTATCTGCAAACCGCTCAGGATAAAACACCTCGGATTAAGCAGAAACTTGTTTTGAAGTAAGGCGTCTGGAAAGCCGCCGATTTAAGCACATAAAAAGCGGCTTCCTGGCCGCCTTACTACCATGATTCAAATTATTCTTATTGCGATTTTGAGTTTGCTGGCTCAGCTTATATTACCCTGGTGGAGTTTGGCTGTCGTTGCCTTTCTGGTTTGTTTGTGGCGTAGCCCAAGCGCAGGTCAGGCGTTTTTTGCAGGGTTTTATGGCGTAGCATTCGTATGGCTGGCGTATGCCGTTATGCTTCATTTACGTACCGATGGCATATTTACCGGGCGTATGGGAGAATTACTCTTCAAAACAAATAGCCCTATTCTTCCCGGACTAGTAACGGCTATTGTTGGTGGATTGGTTGGCGGGCTGGCTGGCCTGTCAGGTTATTTCGTTCGTCAGGTTACCCAAAATCAAATCACGGCTCGTAGCTAGTAAAATCGTAAATCCCTCTACCTTTGTAGGATAAACTGATAACTAACTGAATTATTTCCTGTGAAGAATGCCTCGTTAATTCTAAACGTCGTTTTGACGATTGCCGTAGCTGTATTGTACTACCTGCATTTTAAAGGCCCCCAGTCCGAAAGCACCCCGGCTATTTCTACTCCTGCTGAAGCCAAAGGCAAAGCCATCGTATATGTCAATGTTGATTCACTATTGAATAAATACGATTTCTTTAAAGACACTCAGAAAGTGCTGGAAAGTAAGCGCTTTCAATTGGAAAATGACATAGCCTCTAAGGGTCGGAACCTGCAAAACAAAGTTGCTTTCTTCCAGCAACGAGCTGCTACCATGACGCAGGAGCAAGGCCGGGCAACAGAAGCCTCTTTGCAGAAAGAACAGCAGGATATTCTGGCCTACCGCGATCGCGCTGCGCAAAATCTGGCGCTTGAAGAGCAGACCAAAAACAAAGAGCTTTACGACGAAATTTACAACTACCTCAAAAAAATAAATGCTCAGAACAAATACGAATTTGTTCTTGGCTATACAAAAGGGGGCGGTATCCTGTTTGCTAATCCTGAGGCTGATCAGACCAAAGCCATTCTGGATGGTCTGAACAAAGAATACCAGGCAAGACAGACAAAGAAGTAAGATGTAACGCTTTTGTTCCTTTAAACCCGGCTTACTGGACATGTGCCTCAGTAAGTCGGGTTTTTTTGCATATAAGTCTGAAATTTTCTGTATGGTATAAACCTCTCGAGGAATTTCAACGTTGTTGGTCTTACCCGGTTAAGTAATGATCTGGTAAACTAAAGTCATTTTTGAGGCAGTTCACTCACCAGAAGGCTAATGCTTCATATATCCTACATCCTATATCAATAATGGCATCTGCTTCAATTGTTAAACAGGTTGATATCCGAAACCGTCGGGCTTCGTTCGAGTATACGTTTCTGGAAACGTATACAGCGGGTATTGTCCTGACAGGTACCGAGATAAAATCCATTCGACAGGGCAAGGTCAATTTGCAGGACGCCTACTGCCTGATTCATAACGACGAGTTGTTTATTCGACAAATGAGTATTTCGGTCTACACAGAAGGTACACACTACAATCACGAACCCCTCCGTGACCGTAAACTATTGCTGACAAAGCGAGAAATAAAACGGCTTACCGAAAAACTGAAAGATCAGGGGCTGACTATCGTTCCGGTCCGGTTGTTTACTAGCGAACGAGGGTTTGCCAAGATTGAAATAGCTTTAGCGAAGGGTAAAAAACTTTTCGATAAACGCGAAAGTATCAAAGAACGCGATGTAACACGGGATTTGCAGCGGGAGCGATACTAATCAATAGTCAATGGTCACCAGCCGTCAGGCAATTGTGACCTTTCTATCCATCGTTTTGGGCTGGTGACTGATGATAACCTATTGTTAACTAAATTTTTCTAAACTCTTGTCGTTATGTAGATAACTCTGTAACTTGCTACCGTACAGAGGCATCTAAACGCGATATGGGTAGGAAAGTATTAGTCTTAAATCAAGATTACAGTGCTCTCAGCATTTGCTCCGTTCCCAAGGCATTTTTGCTGGTTTATTTAGACAAAGCTGAACTCGTTGCCGAATCTGAGCAGTTCACCCTGCGAACTGTCTCCGCTGAGTTCCCAATGCCGTCCGTTATCCGGCTTCACCGATACGTCAATCTGCCTTACAAAGGCGTCATGCTCACCCGGCAAAATATCTTCAAGCGAGATGGCAATCATTGTCAGTATTGCGGTACCACTGAAGATCTGACGCTGGATCATGTAATGCCTAAGTCGAGGGGAGGAAAAACGAGTTGGGACAACCTCGCTACCGCTTGTAAACGCTGTAACTCGAGGAAAGGTGACTACACGCCTGATGAAGCTAACATGAAACTGCGCCAGAAACCGTTCAAACCTACGTTTCTGGTTTTTTTACGCGAATTTTCTGGCTCTATCGAACAAAGTTGGATGCCTTTCCTGGCGAAAAAAGAGAAGGCATTCCAGTAACCGAGGAGAGAAAAGCAGAACGGGACGAACAGAATAAAGGATTTGCCTACCGCATTTCCCGCATTCTGTTCGTCCCGTTCTGCTTTTCTCCTCTTTTTCAAAGAGTTTTGCGCCTTCCGAAACTTTTTTCTGAAAGCAATTGCTATCTTTGCAGGCCTTTTTTACAGGTAATCAACTTATAACCAAAAGTCAGCTCGCCATTGACCTACGGGCTGATGTACTGAGTGGGTCAGGAAAACATTTTTTATGAGCAAAACGCAGCAACGCGAACTGCCGGCATTTGATTGGGACCGCGCAGACAACAAAGGGTTTGGGAGTGGCTATTCGGATGCCGAGCGCAACCGGATGATGGAACTGTACGACAATACCCTGTCGGAAGTTAAAGAAAAAGAAGTAGTAATGGGAACCGTCGTTGGGATAACGGACCGGGAAGTATTACTCAACATTGGATTTAAGTCGGATGGCTTGGTGCCTGCTTCAGAATTCCGGGATATGCCCGACCTGAAGATGGGTGATGAAATTGAAGTTTACGTAGAAAATCAGGAAGACCCGAATGGCCAGCTGGTACTCTCGCGCAAGAAAGCGAAAGTGATTACCGCATGGCAGAAAATTCAGCGTGCGCTCGACGAAGACCTCGTAATCGATGGTTTCGTAAAACGCCGGACCAAAGGTGGTCTGATTGTCGATATTTATAGTGTAGAAGCGTTCTTGCCAGGTTCGCAAATCGACGTGAAGCCGATTCGTGACTTCGACATCTTCGTTGGCAAGAAAATGGAGGTTAAAGTCGTCAAGATCAACTATGCAAACGATAACGTAGTCGTTTCGCACAAAGTCCTGATCGAGAAAGACCTCGAAGCACAACGTGCTCAAATCCTGAACAACCTCGAAAAAGGTCAGGTACTCGAAGGCGTTATCAAGAACATGACCAACTTCGGTGTGTTCATCGATCTTGGTGGCGTCGATGGTCTGCTGCACATCACGGATATTTCGTGGGGCCGCATCAGCCACCCATCAGAAGTACTGCACCTCGACCAGAAAGTCAACGTGGTGGTTCTGGACTTCGACGAAGACAAAAAGCGTATCTCGTTGGGCATGAAGCAGCTTCAGGCTCATCCATGGGATGCTCTGGCCGAAGATATTCAGGTTGGCTCGAAAGTGAAAGGCAAAATCGTGAATGTAGCCGATTACGGTGCATTCCTCGAAATCATGCCAGGTGTAGAAGGTCTGATCCACGTTTCGGAAATGTCATGGTCGCAGCACCTGCGTAACCCACAGGAGTTCCTGAAAGTGGGTGACGAAGTAGAGGCTGTTGTGCTGACGCTCGACCGTGCCGATCGGAAAATGTCGTTAGGCATTAAGCAACTGACCGAAGATCCATGGACTCGCCCTGAACTGCGTACGAAATACGCGGTTGGTACAAAGCACAAAGGCGTGGTCCGTAACCTAACTAATTTCGGTTTGTTCCTTGAACTGGAAGAAGGCATCGATGGTCTGGTACACGTATCCGACCTGTCGTGGACGAAGAAGATCAAGCATCCTTCGGACTTCATCAAGGTTGGTGACGAACTCGAAGTAGTGGTTCTGGAACTGGACGTCGACAATCGTCGTCTGGCCCTGGGTCACAAGCAACTTGAAGAGAACCCATGGGATACGTTCGAAACCGTATTTGCAGTAGGTACGATTCACCGTTGTACCATCCTGAGCAAAAACGATAAGATGGCCACTCTTGAGCTGCCATACGGTATCGAAGGGTTCTCGTCGCTGAAAAATCTGGCGAAAGAAGATGGAACGTTTGCCGAAGTAGGCGAAACGCTCGATTTCAAAGTAACCGAATTCTCGAAAGAAGAGAAGCGTATCATGCTGTCGCACACGAAAGCATGGCAGGAGAAGAACGAGCCTGTGAAAGAGCCAAAAGCACCAAAAGCTTCTGCTTCGAAAACCGGTTCAACATCAGCTCCTGAGCGTGGTGCTACCCTGGGCGACCTTGATGCACTGGCTGCGCTGAAAGAACAAATGGAAGGCCGTAACTAATACGGATTAATTTTGGTTTAAAAAATACTCCTGCCTGTCATGGGCAGGAGTATTTTTTTTAGGGTCAATTTTCACAAAACGAGATAAAATCGTATGTTTGCAGTCCCGAAAGCATGACTCTTCATGTAAAGGGAAATAAGGTTCCGTGGCCGAGTGGCTAGGCAGTGGTCTGCAAAACCTCGTACAGCGGTTCGAATCCGCTCGGAACCTCTTCATAATCAATAAGTACATTGTCAACTTTACCATCTTGTCCGACTTCAATTGAACTCGCACGGGATGGTATTTTTTATTTTCTCCCAACCAAGTAAGAATTTGTTAAACGGGCGTAGGAGTTGATAAAAGGTTCTTAATTAGAAAGAATATAAATAAAAAAGAGTGCTCAAATAACTAAACACCAACTTTTGCCTATACAGCAATCGTGTCGTACTTTTGGGCGCTAAATAAAAAGCGGTAGTGATTATGTTGATTCACTCAATTAATATAGTTCATAAAATGAGTCGTTTATACAAGCTTGGCGGGGCCCTGATCCTATCGCTCATGCTATTGGTTTCCAATAGTCAGTTGAGAGCACAGGACGCTGCACCTGCTGGTGGTGCCGATGCTGAAAAAGGGAAAACCTTATTCACAAACAACTGTGCTCAGTGTCACGCGGTTACAGACGAGAAGGTTGTAGGGCCTGGCCTGAAAGGCGTAGAGTCTCGCACACCTGGCAAAGACTGGTTACACAAGTGGATTCGGAATTCATCGGCTCTGATTGCTTCGGGTGATCAGTATGCGAACCAGGTATTCAATGCCAATGGTAAAGTGCAGATGTCGAGCTTCCCAAGCTTAACAGACGCCGACATCGACGGTATCCTGGCGTACATCGATCAAGCCAACAAACCTGCAGTGACGAATGGTGGCGGTGGCGGTGGTACTACCGATCCTGCTCCTGCTGCATCTGCTTCTGGCCCTTCGGAACTGTTCACGTTTGTACTGGTTGCGTTGCTGATTGTTATGCTCCTTGTGCTCGGGGTTCTATTGGCTATCGTAACGATACTGTCGAAAGCAGTAGCACCTGCCACAGCTGGCGGGGTTGAGGAGTCGTCGAACTTTGGCCAACGGTTAAAGACAGGTCTCTCGAATGCATTCAATAATCCTACACTTCGCTCAATTGTCATCTGGTTGTTTCTGTTAGTGGTTGCTAAAGAAACCATCGATGGTGCTTATAGCATAGGTATTCAGCAAGGTTATGCGCCTAAGCAGCCTATTGCGTATTCGCACAAATTGCATGCTGGTCAGTACAAAATTGATTGTAACTACTGCCACACGGGCGCACAAAAAGGGAAGAATGCTACTATTCCTGCCGCCAACATCTGTATGAACTGCCATGGCGTTATCAAAAAAGAGTCGCCTGAAATTCAGAAGATTTATACGGCTATTGAAGAGAATCGGCCTATCGAATGGGTTCGAGTTCACAACCTGCCTGATCTGGCTTATTTCAACCACGCACAGCACGTAAACGTTGGGAATGTAGCTTGTCAGACCTGCCACGGTGAAATTGAAAAAATGGAAGTGGTTGAAGCCCGTTCATCATTAACTATGGGCTGGTGTATTGATTGCCACCGCCGGACGGATGTGAACACGAAAGACAACGCTTACTACGACAAGCTGGTGGCGTTGCACCGGAAAGAAAGCAAAGAGCCGCTCAAAGTAGCTAACATTGGCGGCCTTGAATGTTCAAAATGTCACTATTAATCCACCGGGCCGTGTAGGCCAGCTCAACCAATAGGGTACTTACCGCATACAACACGCATGGAAAATACATCTAAACGGTATTGGAAAGGGCTCGAGGAGTTACGCAACGACGCTACATTTGTTAAGAATGCTGACAGCGAATTTGCCAACCCCGACCTGAGCGAATCGTCGAATGACCTGGAAGAAGGTCTGCTCGGTGGCTCAAACACCCAACGCCGTGACTTTCTGAAAGTAATGGGATTTGGTATGGCTGCTGTGTCGCTGGCCGCCTGCGAAACGCCGGTTCATAAAGCCATCCCGTATATCAACAAACCGGAATTTACGTTCCCTTCAATTTCTGACTATTACGCATCCACCTTCGTAGAGGGTGGCGATTATGTTTCTGTTCTGGTAGAAACACGCGAAGGTCGGCCTATTAAAATAGAAGGTAACCCATCTTCAACTATATCGAAAGGGAAAACAACCGCACGGGCTCAGGCTTCGGTGCTTTCACTCTACGATATTGATAAACTGAAAGGCCCTAAACGTGGTGACACTGATATTGACTGGGATACAGCCGACCGCGAAATCCTTAGCCAACTGAGTTCAGTAGCTGCCAAAGGTAGTGCCATTCGTATTGTTTCGTCTACGATTCTTAGCCCAGCTACCAAAGCTGTTATCGCTGATTTCGTAGCGAAATACCCAACCGCTCGTCATATCATGTACGATGCGAACTCGGTATTTGGAATCAAACAGGCTAATCAGGCTTCGTTTGGTAAGGCTGTCATTCCATCGTATGATTTCAGCAAGGCGCAAACCATCGTTAGCGTCGGTGCCGATTTCTTAGGAACCTGGATCGCTCCGATCGAATACATGGGGGCCTACGCAAAGGGTCGTCAGGTTGGTGCTATGGCAGGTGGAAAGAAAACCATGTCGCGCCATTATCAATTTGAGACCGGCCTTTCAATGACGGGTGCTAATGCGGACTATCGTACAGCCATTAAGCCATCGCAAGAAGGATTAGTTGTTGCAGCGCTTTATAATAAGGTAGCGGCTAAAGTAGGTGGCGGGGCGTTAAGCACACCATCGGTTGATGTCGCTCATCTGGATAAGGCCGCTACGGATCTGGCCAATTCACGTGGTAAAGCATTGGTTGTGTCTGGTTCGAATGATCCGAACGTTCAGACCATTGTTAATGCACTGAATAATCTGTTGGGCAGCTATGGCACAACGATCGACATCAATACCCCGGTAAATTATCGCCAGGGTGACGATCAGCAGATGAATGCCTTCATTGATGAGGTCAAGGGTGGACGAGTTGGTGCAGCGTTCTTCATTGCCGCTAACCCTGTTTACGATCATCCTCGTGGTGCTGAACTGGCCGAAGCATTACCCAAAGTTCAACTGTCGGTTTCGTTTGCTGATCGGGCCGATGAAACTGCATCGTTAGCCAAATACATTACACCCGCTCCGCACTATCTGGAATGCTGGGGCGATGCTGAGCCAAAGCAAGGTTACTTTAGCCTGATGCAGCCAGCGATCACATTGATCTTCAAAACTCGTCAATATCAGTCAAGCCTGTTGAAATGGGCCGGTAAACCAGCCGATTATCAGGCTTACCTGAAAAACTACTGGCGGGCTAATCACTATTCGCAGGCATCGGGCTTTAGTTCATTTGACGCGTTCTGGGTAAAATGCCTGAACGACGGCGTGTTGGAGCCCAATGTTGGAGCTGCTTCAGCAGGTGGTGCGTCCTTCACTGGAAACGTAGCCCAGGCTGCGGCTGCCATTGCACAACGGTATAAGCCAACCACGGGTATGGAGTTGTCTCTCTACGAGAAAGTTGGTGTAGGCTCCGGCGCTATGGCTAACAACCCCTGGTTACAGGAGTTACCAGACCCCGTTTCGAAAGCATGTTGGGATAACTACGCATGCCTTTCCCAGAAAACGGCGAAAGAAATGGGTGTTGCTCAGAATGATATGGTAACTGTAACGGTTAACGGTAAGTCGGTCGAGTTGCCTGTGCTGGTCCAACCTGGACAAGCCGATAACACGGTGTCGATTGCGATTGGATATGGCCGTGAAAAGGCTGGTAAATCAGCCAATGGCGTTGGGAAAAATGTTTTCCCATTCGTTAGCCTGACTGGCGGTTATGCTACCTATGCAGCTTTCAGCGCGAAAGTAGAAAAAGCCAGCGGTTCTCATGAAATTGCCCAGACTCAGACGCACGAGACAGTGATGGGCCGTAAGGCTGTATTGCAGGAAACGGTTTTGGCCGCTTATCAGAAGAATCCGAAAGCAGGTCGTTACGAACCTAAAGTACAAACCTCCGAGGGGCCAGTTAATCCAACCGATATTACGCTTTGGAATGGGTATGGTAAGCCGAACCATTCATGGGGTATGGTTATTGACCTGAACTCCTGTATTGGTTGCGGTACCTGCGTAGTTGCTTGTAATGCTGAAAATAATATTCAGGTTGTTGGACGTAAAGAAGTACTTCGTCGTCGTGAAATGCACTGGATGCGGATCGACCGATACTATAGTAGCGATGCCGATGTCGAGGATTATACAGCCCTGGAAGTAGCTTCGGCAAATCCGGAGGTAACGTTCCAGCCGATGCTTTGCCAGCACTGTAGCAATGCTCCCTGTGAAACGGTATGTCCGGTATTAGCAACGACGCACAGTACGGAAGGGCTGAACCAGATGACTTACAACCGTTGTATCGGTACTCGTTACTGTGCGAACAACTGTCCGTACAAAGTGCGCCGATTCAACTGGTTCAAGTACTTTGATAATGATAATTTCGATTATCATTTTAACAATGATCTGGGTAAAATGGTCATTAACCCAGATGTAACGGTTCGTTCACGGGGGGTTATCGAGAAGTGTTCCTTCTGCGTACAACGGATTCAGGAAGGTAAACTGACCGCCAAAAAAGAGCGTCGTCGGTTAGCGCCGGATGAAGTTCAGAGCGCTTGTGCCCAGTCTTGTCCAACCAATGCAATTATTTTCGGCGATTTGAACAACCCGGAAAGTACGGTTTCTAAGGTGGTTATGGGTGAGCAGGAAGGACGAGCTTTCCATGTATTGGAAGAAATCAACGTGCGGCCGCAAATTTCGTACTTAACGAAAATTCGGAATAAGGACGAAGAGCCAAAAGATAACAAAAACGCGAAGCAGGAAACGCCTGCATAAACTCAATTGCGACTTACGGTGGACAGGTTCAACGTCTGATATCGTAATTCGTACATCGTAAATCGTAAATACAGTAAGTATTATGTCGCATGTTACATCAGCTGTAAGAACCCCTCTCGTTACCGGTGGCAAAACATACGCCGACGTAACGGAGGATATTAGTAAGCAGGTTGAGGGCAATCCGACTCGTGAATGGACCATTGCCTTCACGATTGCGGTAATTGTTCTCACGTACGGAACGGCCTGTCTGTTCTGGACGTGGTGGGAAGGTCTGGGCGTTTGGGGGCTGAATAAAACCGTCGGCTGGGCCTGGGATATTACCAACTTCGTATGGTGGGTAGGTATCGGTCACGCAGGTACGCTGATTTCGGCTATTTTGCTTCTGTTCCGTCAAAAGTGGCGGACGGCTGTAAACCGGGCGGCTGAAGCCATGACGATCTTCGCTGTTATTTGTGCGGCCAGCTTCATTATGATGCACGCTGGTCGTCCTTGGGTCGCTTACTGGTGTTTGCCTCTTCCAAATACACTAGGTTCGCTGTGGGTTAACTTCAAATCGCCACTGGTTTGGGACGTATTCGCCATCAGCACCTACTTTACTGTATCGCTGGTGTTCTGGTATATGGGTCTTATTCCTGACTTAGCTACCATTCGCGACCGGGCAAAAAGTAAAGTATCGCGTTACATCTATGGTGCTTTCGCGATGGGCTGGAACGGTTCAGCAAAAACCTGGGCTCGTTATGAATACATGAGCTTGATTCTGGCTGGCCTTTCTACTCCGCTTGTACTTTCAGTACACACGATTGTATCCTTTGACTTTGCTACGTCGGTAATTCCAGGATGGCATACGACCATCTTCCCGCCCTACTTCGTAGCCGGTGCTATCTTCTCCGGTTTCGCCATGGTGCAGAACCTGGTGCTTATCATCCGGGTTGTGTTTAAACTGGAAGATTACATTACGGTTGAGCACATCGAATCGATGAATAAAGTCATTACCTTAACTGGTTCGATTGTAGGGGTAGCGTATCTGACAGAGTTCTTCATTGCCTGGTATTCGGGCGTTGAATTTGAGGGTTATGCCTTCATCAACCGGGCAACGGGTCCTTACTGGTGGGCTTATTGGGCCATGATGACCTGTAACGTAATTACACCACAGCTTTTCTGGTCACGGGCTATTCGCCGGAGCATTGTCTGGACTTTCGTTCTGTCGGTAGTCGTGAACATTGGTATGTGGTTCGAGCGGTTTGTGATTATCGTTACTTCTCTCCACCGCGATTACCTGCCTTCAAGCTGGGCTATGTTCCACCCAACTCTGTTTGACATAAGCGACTACATTTTCTCGTTCGGTCTTTTCTTTACCCTGTTCCTTCTGTTCTCGAAATTCCTGCCTGTAGTGAACATGGCCGAAGTAAAAACCATTATCAAATCGTCGTCTGAAAAATTGCCGGTATCGGTATCGGGTGTTGCGAAAGGCGAGCGCGTTGCAAATCCAACATTTAACAAAAACGTAGAGTAATAACCTATTCGGATTACAGTTTTCGGTTGCATTCTACCGAAAACTGTAATCCGTAAATCGAATAAAGTATGTCAGACGCACACGATAACGGCAAATTCCTGGTCGGCATCTTCGACGATGATGATGTGGTATTACAGGCCGTTAAAGAAGTAAAAAACGCAGGTGTTCGGATTCATGAAGTCTATTCACCGTTCCCGATCCACGGATTAGACGTAGCGTTGGGTCATCCACGTACACGTCTGGGTATTGCCGCTTTCTTATTCGGATTATCTGGTACGCTTACCGCATTGGCGCTGACCTTCTATACGGAAGGATTTGACTGGCCCATGATCGTTGGGGGTAAGGATTCTTATTCTCCTATTGTATATGTACCTGTTATTTTTGAGCTGACAGTACTTTTCTGTGCGTTGGGCATGGTTGGTACATTCCTCGTATCGAATGGCCTCGGCCCCACGGTAAAACCATTGATGTACGATCTCCGAACAACTGATAATAAGTTTGCTATGGCTATTGATCTTAGCAAGAATAATATCGGTGAAAGTGATATTGAGCAGATTCTGAAGAAATCAGGCGCTGCTGAAGTAAATGTTAAGCAGTTCTAATATTCAGGATGGGAATGATTACTAAACATACGAGTGTAACCGCGCTGGCTATTATCGGACTGATGTTTGCAGGAACAGCCTGTAAAAGAGGTCACGATAATACCGGGGTAGAATATGCACCTCAGATGTACGATGCGGTAGGTTACGAACCATACCGTCAGATTCGTCCAAATACGATTAATCCTCAGGGGTTAAATATGCGTTTGCCAGCACGAGGAACAGTTGCTCGCCCAAACTATCACACAACCTTTGGAGAAGGGGCCAATGCTAAAACGGATTTGATGATTTATCACATTCCAGCCGATAGCATTGAGATTGCTGAACGTGTATTGACCAATCCAATTCCAGAAACTGAGCAATCGTTGGCTGAAGGTAAGACCTTGTATACTCGTTATTGCAGCCATTGCCACGGTGAAACGGGTAAAGGTGATGGTCTGGTTGGCAAAGAGTATAAGGGGGTGCCTAACTATTCATCGGATGCCTTAAAAACGCTGAACGATGGACATATCTTCCACGTAATTACGAATGGTAAAGGTCGGATGTGGCCCCATGGGTCACAGATCACGCCAGAAGATCGCTGGAAAATTGTGCAATACGTACACAAATTACAACAAGGATAATTTTGAGTTCATAGGTTAGGGGGCACTTGAAAAAGATGAACCTACTGGATGACTGAAAACTGAAAACTGAAAACTGTTAAGAATGGCATCGGCTCACGCAATACCGTCCTTAGACGAAGAATTTGAATTTACCGCAGAGTCCAAGCGTCGAATAATGATTAGCCTTGGAGTTGGCGTTGTGCTGGTAGCAATCGGCGCATATCTCCTGGCTTCGGGTGCAGGTTCACACGAAACCCATGTTGCGGCTCATGGTGCTGGTGGACATGAAGCCCATGAGGGCGCACATCATGCCTATAAATGGACCAATCGCTTATGGGCCAATGTTTGGCTGAATGCCATTTACTTTACAGGCGCTTCAGTCATAGGCATGTTTTTCCTGTCGTATAATTATTTGGCACAGGCTGGCTGGTCAGTTGCTTTTAAACGAATTCCTGAAGCAATGCCCGCTTTCCTGCCCTTTACAGGAATCGCTGTTTTGCTTGTTTTTTTTATTGCTGGTCATGACCTGTTCCACTGGACTCACCCAGGGTTATATGACAAAGCCAGCCCTGAGTTTGATCCGATTATAAATGGTAAAAAAGGATTTTTAAATACGCCTTTCTATCTCATTCGGGTTGTATTGTATTTCGTACTATGGTACGGTCTATGGCGAGTGTTGCGTAATTTCTCGCTGCAGGAAGATTTATACGGGGGAACCGATTATTATGAAAAAAGTATCAAGTTTGGTACTGCCTTCTTGTTGGTTTTTGGCGTAACCTCTTCTACTTCAGCTTGGGATTTTGTCATGTCGATCGATACTCACTGGTTCAGTACCATGTTCGGTTGGTATACACTTGCAAGCTGGCACGTGACTGGGCTAGCCATTATTACCTTAACCGTAGTTACACTCCGGGAGCAGGGTTATCTGAAATGGATTAATGAAAGCCACTTACATGACCTTGGTAAGTTCATGTTTGCCTTTACAATCTTCTGGACATACGTTTGGTTTGCACAGTTCATGCTGATCTACTATGCTAACCTGCCTGAAGAAACCATTTATTATCGTGAACGTTTTAGTGGATATGGAGGAATCTACAAAGCTCCATTTCTCGTAAATTTGTTGTTGTGTTTCGTTTTTCCGTTCCTTATCTTAATGACGCGGGATGCGAAGCGGACACATATTATTCTTAAATTGGCTGCCTGGTGTATTATTGTTGGACACTACTTTGATTTTTACAACAATATCATGCCTGGTACAGTAGGAGAACATGCAGGATTTGGTCCTATCGAGTTTGGGATGATTTTGATTTTTGCTTCTGGCTTTGTTTGGTCGCTTTATTCTCAACTGGCCAAGGCAAATCTGATTCCAAAGAATCACCCAATGCTGGAAGAGACGCTGCACCACGATATTTAATCAATAACTGTACAGAACAATGGTTTATATAATTGCTATATTATCGGTAATCTTTCTGGGACTGGCAGTAATGGTCATTTCTCGGATGGCTTCCGTGGTACAGACTGCCAGCGGTCCAGTCGATGAAGACCGAATTGGTATGAGTAACCGCCTGAATGCAGGCATGATGGTTGTTTTCTTCGTTGTGGGGCTGATTGCTGCAATTTGGTCATTTCTACACGCCCGGCAGTTTTTCCTGCCTGAAGCCGCTAGTCCTCATGGTCGTCATACAGATTTTCTGTTCTGGTTGTCGATGAGTATCATTACCGTTGCATTTATTGTAACGAATGCCCTATTGTTTTTCTTTGCCTGGCGTTATCAATATCGGCCAGGGCATAAAGCGTCTTACTATCCAGAAAACCACAAGCTGGAGTTGATCTGGACAGTCATTCCAGCTGTAGTGATGGCGTTACTCGTATTTACGGGATGGCGGGCATGGCGTGATATTATGGCCGAAGCTCCTGAAAATGCACAGGTCTTTGAATTGGTTGGTAAGCAGTTTAACTGGATTGCTCGCTATCCAGGGGTTGACAATAATAAACTGGGTGCGTTTAATTATAAGTTGATCGACAGTAATAACGAAACGGGGATTGATTATACAGATGAGTCGTCGTTCGATGATTTCGTATCAACTTCTGAACTGCATATTCCAGTTAATAAGCCCATTCTGCTTAAAATTCGGGCTCGCGATGTTTTGCATAGCGTATTCATTCCTCACTTGCGGGTGAAAATGGATGCTGTGCCTGGTATGCCTACTCGTTTTCAGTTCACCGCTGATAAGACAACGGATGAAATGAAGAATATCACAGGCAATCCGAATTTTACGTATGAGATTGCTTGTACGGAAGTGTGTGGCCAAGGCCACTTCTCGATGCGAATTCGTCTGGTTGTTGAAGATGAAGCTTCTTGGCAGGCTTGGTGCAAAGAGCAGAAGCCTTTACTCTCCTCGTCACCAGAGCTGGCATCGCGTATTCCAGCTAATCTGAAAGCAAAAGCGGCTAAATATCTGTCAGCACCAGAAACGGCTGCTCCTGCTGATACTACTACGGCATCAATTGTTAAAAATGGAGAGACTGTAGCCACCGCTTCAGTCCGTTAATTTCTAAACTTACAAGAACCAAATACTATGGCGACTGTAGCAGCTAACTCGGCAACTGTGGCCCATGCAGAAGAGCATGACCACCATGAGCCACAAAGTTTTTGGCGCACATACATATTTTCGGAAGATCACAAAACGATTGCTAAGCAATACCTGATTTCAGGGATTTTCTGGTCAATTATTGGTATCAGCCTGTCAGTAATGTTCCGGCTTCAGTTAGGCTTCCCTGCCATGAAGCTCGATTTCCTGCGGCCAATTCTAGGCAACTGGATCAACGAAACTGGTAAACTTGACCCAGATTTCTATTTGGCATTAGTAACAATGCACGGAACTATCATGGTGTTCTTTGTATTGACGGCTGGTTTGAGTGGAACTTTCTCGAACTTTCTGATTCCACTACAAGTAGGCGCACGGGACATGGCATCAGGCTTCCTGAACATGCTCTCTTACTGGTTCTTCTTTTTGGCCAGTGTGATTATGCTTGGGTCACTGTTCATCGAGACAGGTCCTGCGGCTGGTGGTTGGGTAATTTATCCACCATTGAGCGCGTTGCCACAAGCGCATAAAGGGTCTGAATTAGGAATGACCTTATGGTTGATTAGCATGGCTTTATTCATTGTATCACAGTTGTTAGGTGGTATCAACTACATCACAACTGTAATCAACCTGCGTACACGGGGTATGTCGTTCAGCAAACTTCCGCTGACGATCTGGGCTTTCTTCCTGACAGCTGTTCTCGGCTTGATTTCATTCCCAGTACTTCTTTCGGCTGCTTTGTTATTGATCTTCGACCGTAGCTTCGGCACAAGCTTCTATTTGTCTGAGATCTATATTAAAGGTGAAGCACTGCCTAATGTAGGAGGTAGCCCAATCCTGTTCCAGCACCTGTTCTGGTTCCTGGGTCACCCAGAAGTATATATCGTACTGCTTCCAGCTCTGGGTATGACTTCAGAGATCATTGCAACCAACTCGCGTAAACCTATTTTCGGCTACCGGGCTATGATTGCCTCCATGATGGGTATTGCCTTTCTAGCCTTTATCGTATGGGCACACCATATGTTCGTGACGGGGATGAATCCATTCTTGGGATCAATCTTCATGTTCCTGACACTGATCATTGCGGTTCCATCGGCTGTAAAAGCGTTCAACTACATTACGACACTGTGGCGTGGGAACATCCGGTTTACACCAGCAATGTTGTTCTCAATCGGTCTTGTATCATTCTTTATTTCGGGTGGTTTAACGGGTATCATCTTAGGTAACTCAGCATTAGATATCCAGCTACACGACACATACTTTGTAGTGGCTCACTTCCACCTGGTTATGGGTGCTGCTTCTGCATTTGGTCTGTTAGCCGGAGTTTATCACTGGTTCCCAAAGATGTTTGGTCGAATGCTGAACGAAAAGCTTGGCTACGTTCACTTCTGGCTCACCTTTATCGGAATCTATCTGGTGTTCTTCCCGATGCACTACATTGGAATTTCGGGCTTCCCGCGTCGGTATTATGCCTTTACGAGCTATGATTTCACGAAGAACATCTTTGCTGATATGAATAGCTTCATTAGCCTTGCTGCTATCTTCACATTTACCGCCCAGTGGATTTTTATCTGGAACTTTGTGTATAGCATGTTTAAAGGTCGGAAGGCTCCGCAAAATCCATGGAAATCAAATACATTGGAATGGACAGCACCAATCAATCCGGGACATGGTAACTGGCCTGGCGAAATTCCTGCTGTTTATCGTTGGGCCTATGATTATAGTAAGCCAGGTGCTAAGGATGATTTCATTCCTCAAAACGTGCCTTACTCACAAACCCCTGAATCAAACCTGCCTCATGAAAATGAGCTGATTGGCTTAGAGAAGGAAATTGAGGCACAAAATCTGAATGATCAGTTCAAACAGCCTCACTAATAAAAAGGAACGGCGCTTCCAGAGCCTAGCTTTACTGACAATCATTGCCATTTACATACTTGTTTTGGCAGGCGGCATTGTCAGAGGGACTGGCTCTGGAATGGGCTGTCCAGACTGGCCAAAGTGCTTTGGCCGGTGGGTTCCCCCAACCGAAATTTCCCAGCTTCCAGCTAACTACCAGAAGATATACGGGGCAAAGTTGAAGGGTGAGATTGAATTCAATCCTGTAAAGACATGGATTGAGTATGTAAACCGGTTAGTAGGTGTCCTGTCCGGTTTCCTGGTGTTCGCCACCCTATTGGCATCACTTTCCTTTTGGCGAAAAGACAAAGTCATTGTTTGGGGGAGCTTTACTGCTTTCTTCCTAATTGGCCTAAACGGATGGCTGGGATCTAAAGTAGTATCGACGGAGTTAGCCCAGTATATGATTACCATTCATATGCTGCTGGCTATCTTAGTTGTTTTTGCTCTACTTTTTGTCTGGGTTCGTTCACGAGCTTCTCAGGTAGTCATTAATTTGGCACAACAAAAAGAAGCCGGAATACGCTGGTTGGCTTTAGGGTTGACTATCATAACAATCGGACAGATTGTATTAGGAACTGAAGTGAGAGAAGCGCTGGATCTTGTTGTTAAAAAACTGGGTTATGATCAACGCCAAAATTGGATCAGTAGCCTGGATTGGCGCTTCTATGTTCATCGTTCGTTTTCGCTGGTAGTATTAGCCGGGCATTTAACCCTAGTCTATCAGCTACGTAAGTTAGGGAACTTAAAAAAAATGACCTGGGTAGCGAACGGTTTACTTGCTTGTCTCTTATTAGAAATAGGGACAGGGGTTGTTATGGCTTATTTAAATGTGCCAGCCGTAGCTCAACCAGTTCATTTATTGTTGGCTATTCTTTTAGTCGGCTTACAATTCATTGCAGTACTCGCCTTAACACCAGGTATTAGTTTACCAAAGGCTGTTAAGCGAAATATGGAAGTAGCACATGCTTGATACGGAGAGAGTAGTAACGATAGGTACGTTTAGCGATAAGGCAAGGGCATACGTTGAGTTAATAAAGTTAAAGCTAACGCTGGCCGTTGTTTTCTCGGGTGTGTTTGGCTATTGCTTAGCGAGCAGTCAGGTCAATTGGATAAAGCTTATCGTTTTAGTTATTGCTTCTATTGCTATAACAGGTTCGGCAAATATTATTAATCAGATTATCGAGAAAGATTCAGATAAGCTGATGAAGCGTACTTCAGTGCGGCCTTTACCAACAGGACGTCTGACAGTGCGGGAAGCAGCCACATTTGCGTTCGTGTTGTTTGCTATTGGCTGTTACCTGTTTGTAGAAGTTTTCAATATACGGGCAGCTGCGTTAGCTGTTTTATCATTGCTGCTGTATGGGTTTGTTTACACTCCGCTTAAGCGGAAAGGGCAAATCGCCGTATTTGTAGGTGCCTTACCTGGCGCTTTTCCTCCAATGATCGGCTGGGTAGCTGCAACAAACCATTTTGGCTGGGCGCCTGGTATTCTGTTTGCTATCCAATTTTTCTGGCAATTTCCGCATTTCTGGGCAATTGGCTGGCTTGCTTTCGATCAATACAAAAAAGCAGGGATACAGATGATGCCCGGTGATGGTAAAACAACGGAAACAGCGTTTCGTATCATGATTTATACGCTGTTTCTGGTTCCAATCGGCTGGCTACCCTATTTTCTAGGTATGACTGGTATTAATTCGGCATTAGTAGCCATGTTTGGCGGAATCTTGTTTTTGGCGCAAACGTTCCATTTAATGAGAACCTGTACGGATAAGGCAGCCCTGCAAATGATGTTTGGCTCATTGCTTTACTTGCCTATCGTGCAGATTGTGTATCTGTTAGATAAAGTATAACAACAAATCATGAGCGAATTAGTAAATAATATAACCTTAGTTGAAGAGCCGGAAGAAACGCTCTCAATGAATCCCCGTAAATTCATTTTATGGCTGTTCATTGTGAGTATCATTATGCTCTTTGCTGCTATGACCAGCGCTTACCTGGTTCGTAGGGCAGAAGGGAATTGGCTGGAGTATGCTATACCGTCTATTTTTTATTATAGTTCGGTTGTGTTGGTTCTTAGTAGTTTGACCATGCATTGGGCCTACTTGTCTGCAAAAAAAGACAACTTTGGCAATCTGAAAATTGCGATAACTATTACTTTTGTGCTTGGAGCGATTTTTTTGTACATGCAGTTCCTGGGATGGGTTGATCTAGTCAATGAAAACGTGTTTTTCGTAGGCAATCCGGCGGGTTCATTTATGTACATTTTTACAGGATTACATGGTTTCCACCTCATCTCCGGTATTATCGTGCTGGTGTTTGCGCTGGTAGCTGCGTTCCGGCTCCGAATTCATGCCAAGAGCCTAAATCAAATTGAGATTGCGGCTACGTACTGGCATTTCTTAGATATTTTGTGGTTGTATTTGTTTTTCTTTTTAGTCTATTTTCATTGATAATCTCTTAGACGCATGGCGGCTACTGTAACACACGATACCCTAACAACCGACTCGGACGCTATTTTCGATAAGAAAACCTGGATGGGTGGTGTTGAACCAATGAAAGTGAGCTACGGCAAGCTGATGATGTGGTTCTTCCTGATCTCTGATACGTTTACGTTCTCAGCTTTGCTGGTAACGTACGGTCTGATTCGGTTTAGCTATCCAGCCTGGGACCCAGCTATTTATGGAGAGGTATTCAAATTTTCAAACCTCTACTGGCCGACACCTGAAATGGTGTACGCAGCCGTTCCCTTCTTACATGGTGTTCATGCTCCGCTGATTTTCGTAGGGATCATGACATTTATCCTGATTTTTAGTAGTGTTACAATGGTATTAGCCGTGGAAGCGGGTCACCGGATGGATCAGGCTGATGTTGAAAAATACATGCTCTGGACTATTTTAGGTGGTTTTACGTTCCTTGGAAGCCAGGCCTGGGAGTGGTCGCACTTTATTCATGGAACAGAAACAGGTACTACAATCAGTGAAATTGTCAATGGCCAAACCATTCAACGTACCATTTTTGGGGCTAATCTGGTCGAAAACCAATATGGTCCTCCGGCTTTTGCTGACCTGTTCTTTTTTATCACGGGTTTCCATGGTACACACGTATTTAGTGGTGTTATCCTGAATATTCTGATTTTTTACCGGGCAGCTACTGGCCTGTATGCTCGACGGGGTCATTACGAAATGGTTGAGAAGGTTGGTCTTTACTGGCACTTTGTCGATCTGGTTTGGGTATTTGTATTCACGTTCTTCTATCTGGTTTAACAACCACTTTTCAACATGTCTGATCACACACACGGGACCCATGAAGTTGGTGAAATCCCACCCGCAAATACAGGGGCAATCTGGCGTACTTTCTGGATTCTTTCAGCCATCACAGCTGTCGAATTTACCCTTGCTTATTTAATGAAAGCAGGCGGGTTACGTACATCGTTCTTCGTTATCATGACATTGGTGAAAGCCTTCTATATTGTTGGCGAGTTTATGCACCTGAAACATGAAGTGAAGAGCCTGATCTGGGCAATTGTAGTTCCAATTGTTTTTGTTATTTGGTTATTAGTTGCCTTAATGACTGAAGGAGCCTGGATAGGAATCTCAGTATTCGGTTGATATTATGAGTACTAATCAAAAAGCCGGGATCCTGCTCGCTACGCTGCTGGTCCCGGCTTTGTTGTATTTATTCCTTCGGTTTGGTACGCAAAATCATTATGTTTTGCCGCGCTATCTGCCCAAAATTGACTCAACGAAAGGAGAACCATTAATGGGTAAGGTGACGTTACCAGATGGTAGCGTAATGACCGACACAGTTTATAATCATATCCCACCGTTCCAACTAATCGATCAGGATGGTAAAACGGTCGATCAGTCGATTGTTAAGGGTAAGATTTACGTAGCTGATTTCTTCTTCACACGGTGTGGTACTATCTGCCCACGCATTTCCTCTCAGCTTACTCGTGTTCAGGATATTTTTCGAGAGAATCCCTCTATTGTTTTCTTATCGCACACCGTTGATCCGGAACACGATCGGCCAGCACAGTTAAAAGCCTATGCCCAGAAATACGAGGCTATTCCCGGGAAGTGGTATTTTCTAACTGGAGACAAGGCTAAGATCTATGATTTAGCGATGCATGGATACTACCTTCCAACGGTCGATGCAGGTGTGAAAGAGGGCAAACCTGACGAAACTTTTATCCACAGCGAAAAGTTGGTATTGGTAGATAAAGAGGGGATTGTCAGAGGGTTCTATGACGGTACTAATAAAGAAGACGTGGATCGACTGATTCTTGAAATTCGAGTACTTCTGGATATTTATAATAAAGATTAACGGCTATGGAAGTGTTGCAACCTGTTAAGGAGCAGAAAGCAAATCGAGTCATTAATGTGCTGGCTATTGCCATTCCTGTGGCCGTAGCTGTACTTCTGGGCATTCGTCAGAAGATTGATCTGGGTAGCTGGACGGCTTATTTGCCACACATTAATGGAATTATCAATTCGATAACGTCGGTATTACTTCTGCTTGGTCTTTATTTCATCAAACAGAAAAATATACGGGCACACAAGATTACAATGTTGACGGCTTTTACGCTTGGGTCGCTGTTTTTGGTAAGCTATGTGTTATATCACCTGACAAACGACTCAACACCCTATGGAGGGAAGGGCTGGATACGTCCGGTATATTACTTTTTGTTGATCTCCCATATCGTACTTTCAGTGGTAGTGGTGTGGTTTGTACTAAGGGCAGTTTACTTTGCCCTCAGTGGCCGATTTTTAAAGCATAAACAAACTGTAAAATATGCCTATCCAATCTGGCTGTACGTTAGTATAACAGGGGTTGTTGTGTATTTGATGATAAAGCCTTATTACCTTCATTAATCGGCAAAAGCAATGAAAAGTTGGAAAGTTTGGTTTACACTAGCAATGCTGTTTGTTGTGGCTAGCCCCGATTTAATGGCTCAATGCGCTATGTGTCGCGGTACGGTTGAAAGTACGGTTAGTAACGGTCGGAGTGTTGTAGCGTCGAACCTTAATTTTGGCATTTTATATTTATTATTAGCTCCTTACCTCATTGTTGCTTCGATTGGCTATCTGTGGTATCGGAATAGTAAACAGGAGCATGGAAGACGTCTCGAAATTGCAGGCCGCATTAAGCGGGCTATGTCCCAGGTGTAGAAAGGGGAAAATTTTTAGAAAACCCTTTTATTCGTTGCGTGGCTTCGACGACATGTATGAGCATTGCCCACATTGTGGCTTGCGTTACGAAGTAGAACCGGGCTATTTTATCGGTGCTATGTATGTGAGCTACGCTATTTCCGGAGGTGTGGCTTTGGTAGTAGGTTTTCTTTTATTTTACCTGGCAGGCGACCCTGAAGGTTGGGTATATGCAGCAATAATAGCCCCTTTAATGGTTATCATAGCGCCAATTAATTTTCGAATATCACGAGTAATCTGGCTTCATTACGTGGCTGGGATTAAGTATATAAAAGGGCTTTAAAGGCCCTTTTATACGTTAAAGACTGGCGCTTGTTAACTGCTAAGAGAATAGACCTGGGCGGTTGAGGAAAAATAGTTCGAAAAAAATGTCAGCTCATGCAACCTGCATCTGAGTAATTTGCATCTTCTCAACGAACCTAAACGATTATGCTCCGACTTATACCGTTTTTTACGACTGAAGCGCAGTTAGTAGCTGCCTTAAAGCGTGGGGAAAGCCGCGCCCACAAGGTCGTATATGAGCGGTATGCCGGTAAAATGCTAGCCGTATGTACACGCTATTGTGCCAACCGGGACGATGCCGAAGAAGTCATGATCGATGGGTTTATGCGCGTGTTTGAGAAAATTGAGCAGTTTCGGGAGGATGGGAGCTTTGAGGGTTGGATCCGGCGGGTAATGGTAACGGAATCGCTGATGTTTTTGCGGAAAAATAAGCAATGGCGTCAGGAAGTATCTATCGACGACGTTACTGTTGAACCAGACTACGCATGGGCCGATACTGCCGTTAATGAAAATGATTTATTACGAATGGTGAATCAATTACCCGACGGCTATCGTACAGTTTTTAACCTGTATGCTATCGAAGGATATAGTCATGCCGAAATTGCCGAAATGCTAGGTATTTCGGAAGGGACATCGAAATCGCAGTTGAGTCGGGCAAGAATGCTGTTGCAGGCGAATATAAAGAAATTAGAACAGGACTCCGCTCAGGGTAAATGGGCTGGGCAACGTGAATATTATGAAAAATCAGTCGGAAAAGCAGCCAATCGATGACTTATTTGCCCGGAAGCTGGGCAATATGTCATTGCCGCCGAGTGCCGATGGCTTTGAGCGGTTACAGGCACGTATGGGCAAACGTATACCTGAAGCACGGGTCGTATTCTGGCAAAATCCGACCATACAACGGTATATGGCGGCAGCCGCCTGTCTGATATTGGTTGGTCTGTTTGGGTGGCTCTACCGGCCAGTTGGTACCGCACCGACAGGTGGAGAAAATCAGGTGGCAACTAATACACCTCATAACCAAACAGGCCGTCAGAAACTGCGTCCAAAGACCGGAATAACGCAAAAGGCAGAAGAGAGCCAAGCGACATCGGAGGGGAAAAAGGCGACCGAATTAAGTCTGCCTACGCAGGAAGAACAAATAGCATTAGTTGAAAAATCTGCCGTTCGGGTAAAACAGGCAGATCGTTCCGTTCGGCAACCTGTTAAGGACTATAAACCCAGCACAAAACGTATTCCCTCGACGACTCAAGAGCCTGTTTTAGCACAGAACAAACCAGTTGAAGCACCTACTAAACAGGATGTTAACACTACTCCGTCGATAGAGAAGCCAACTGTGCCTGAGCAAGTAGCAGACGTCAAGCCGACAACAAAGCCTACGGCTCCAGCTGAGCGGGTATTGGTTGTAACGATTGCAGAGCCAGAAGCTTTGGTTGCTGCGCGTCAGGCTGCAAAAGCTTCTGGCGAAGAAAAAGCGACTGTAGCTTCTACTGAAAAGCAGGAAAAAGATCCTAAAGCAACCGGTTTATGGCAGCAGGTAAAACGCTTTAAAGAAGGTGAACTGTTTGCTCGTCGCGACAACGATAATTCGAGCAGTGAAGACCGTGGGCTTTTGGGTCGAGCCTATAGCGGCCTTAAACACAGCCTCGATAAAGATAAATCTAGTAAGCAATGAATAAAGTACTACGTGCACTAGTTACGGTAACGGCATGCTTACTGGCTTCGCTGGCACAGGCGAAGCCAATGAGTCCGACCGATTCGCTGGTGATTCGGTTTGCCAATCGCACCCGACTGGTTATTTATGCGCCCGATAAAGCTGCTATTCAGGCTTTGTCGAATTACGATCTGAATAAAATTGTACGGGAAATGGGTATGAAGCTCGATTCCGTACCCGGTGGCCAAACGCGTATTTCGCAAGATGGAGATCGTTACTTGAAAGATACGGTTCTGGTAGTTACAAAGAAGAAAGACGGCGTAACAGTTATTGTTAAGGGAAATACTGATTCTACCCAGGCAGCATCAAAGAAAGAGACTGATTATGAACGGGAACGTCGTGAGCGACGTGACCGGGATAAGGGAAGTTTTGACTACAATTTTAGTATTGGATTGAATAATTTTATTCAGGAGAAGTCAATGACCGCTTTCCCTGAAGATGGTTACGATTTACGCCCCATCGGTTCGCGTTATGTGGCGTTGTCAGTAGGGGCTATGCCAACGATCATTCGAGGCAAATACGCTTCTCTCAAGCTGTATTATGGCGTGGAATTAGCCTGGAATAACTTTATGTTTGAAGGGAATAATATTGTCCAAAAAGGAAGTACAACCGTAGAGTTTCCAGATGCAGGGCGCGATTTACAAAAAAGTAAGCTGACGGTTTGTACAATCGGCATTCCTGTGGTGCCTCGCGTAACCTTTTACAACAGCAGCGGCAAAAAAGTATGTCATATTGGTCTTGGCGGGTACGCTAATTATAGACTGGACAGCTACCGGAAAATCAAAGAAGCCGATGGGAGTAAAGACCGTCGCCATTCCGATTTTTACCTGAACAATTTTCGGTATGGGTTAATGGCTCATTTAGGTATTCGCAGCCTGGATTTCTTTGTCAAATATGATATGAGCCCGCTTTTCCAGACTGGTAAAGGACCCGATGTACGGACATTAAGTTTTGGTATAGGTTTCTGAGTATGTTCGTAAAAAGCGTATCTATTATTGGTCTTGGCTGGCTCGGGCTACCACTGGCTGAGCGTTTGCTGAATGAGGGCTTTTCGGTAAAGGGAAGCACAACGTCGGCTGAAAAAGCAACAGCGTTAAAAGAAAAAGCTATTGCCACTTATGAATTCCAGCTTAACCCGGAGCCAATAGGGGACTTACGTGCGTTACTGGATTCCGATACGCTGGTGATCAATATACCGCCCAAAGCAGGGAAATTAGGTGATGAGTTCCATCCGGCCCAGATCCAACATATAGTCAATGCGGTGCAGGGTACTTCCATAAAGCATATTGTTTATGTTAGCTCTACGTCTGTATATCCAGAGCTAAATCGTGAAGTTGTTGAGGAAGATGTGCGTTCTCCTGAGCAATCGGCCGCTCCGGGATTGGTTCGGGCTGAACAACTTGTTCAGGCACTTGAAAAAGCTGAAGAACGGGTCGTCACGATCCTGCGTTGTGGCGGGTTGATGGGATACGATCGCATTCCCGGCAAATACGTCGCTGGACGAACCGTTGATACTGGCGATGTTCCTGTTAATTATCTACACCGTGATGATGCTGTGGGTATTTTGCTTAAACTTATACATGATCAAGTAGGCGGGACGTTCAACGCTGTTTCCCCTATCCATCCAACGCGGGAAGCTATCTATCGGAAAAGCTGCGCCGAATTTGGGTATACATTACCAATCTTTGTCCAGCCTATTGAACCGGTGCCTTACAAACTGATTAGCCCAACCAAGCTTATTCAGGCAATCCACTACCCGTATCGATATCCCGACCCGTTGCAGTACTATTACCAGAAAACGAACTAACGGGATAGAAGCGGGGGTAATTTATGGGATCTCCTCATAGGCAGTTACCGAAGAAGATGACGCATTCGTGTCCAGAAAAAACCACCCGACGGGCGACTGGCTGGCATTTGAGTCCGGTTTAGAGCAGCCATAAACATGAAATACCCTTGTGCATGCCAGGCGCGGAATTGTTCGCTGACAGCTGCATTATGCTTCGGTAAATAGTCGATTAGTTTGTCCAGGTCGAATCGGCTGGAAGCTGTACCAACGCCTGCCCGTTGGCCGTCGATCGCATTGCAGGCTTGTTCATAGTGATTTGCCTGAGGGATCATAAGAGCAGGCTTACCAAGATAAGCAGCTTCACAAACCGATTCAAACCCGGCCGTTGTCACAATCGCTTTACACTGTGCCATAAATTCCAGAAAACGCTTCCCATCAATGGCATGAAAGGTAAGTGTGTCGTCAACTTTCTGGTCAGGTAGAGTAGTGCCCGAATGGAAACCATCCATATGAATTCCGGGGTGCTGTTCGTGAGCTTTTAACAGTTCAACTTTAAGGCCGGGTTGCGTAACGTAAGCCAGCAGCGAATGACCCTCGATGGGCTTTAATTCTGTAACTTCCTGCCGAAGAAGAGGAGGCACTACACGCACACGCTGACTGGGTTCGTCGGGTTGTTTATCGAAAGAAAGGGCCAGGAGTTCATTAGCACCAAAACAAGTGAGCCGGGTATTGATTTTAAACGCCTGTCGGTAAAACCATTGCCCTTTGGGGCATTGAAAATTGGTGTGGAAAGCCATGTACTGATGGGCAATACACACCATAGGAACAGACGGGCGTAGCAGAGCATACGTCATACCACCCAGCATTTCATAAAAGTTGACGACTACATCAGGCTGTTGTGTTTCGATCATGTTGCGAACCTGCTTCAGACTACGCCAGAACGGGCGCATGGTCCTGATGGCTTTCAGCGTTGTTTTGAAGGGTTCAAGCGCGTTCGTCTTCGCATTATACACCAGACCGGGGCTGAAAATTGGTGTAACCGGAGCGGTAAACGCTGAACTAAAAAAAGCAGGTACATCCCGTTCGGCTGTTACACCAACGATGGCGCCTATAACGTCATGTCCAGCCTGTTTCAGCATTTGATGGAGTGAAAGGGCTTGTGTTAAATGCCCACGACCTTCGCCTTGTATTAAAAATAAAACCCGCATGAAGTATGAATTACGATCTGTGAGTAGTTTGATTTCTATAGTTCGCCTGAGTAAGGATGGCCGTTGTTAAGCCGACATGGACTTAACCGTGAGTTGGAAGGGCTGGCCGACAGGTTTTACAGCCTGAATCGGTTCGTCATCTTCGCCCAGTTCAGATGTATAATAAAGCAAGCTCCACTGGCCTTCGTGGTCTTCGACCAGCGCACTAAGCGATTCAACCCAGTCGCCTGAGTTCATATACATAATTCCGTCAAACTCACGAATGGCAGGCTGGTGGATATGCCCACAGATAACCCCATCGCAATGACGGGCTCGGGCTAGTTCGGTCAGCTTTTGTTCGTAATCGGAGATGTAGCTGACGGCCTTTTTAATGCGCGATTTAACCTGCTGAGAAAGCGAATAGTAAGGCAGTCCGCGCCAGGTACGGTAGTTATTATAAAACTTATTTACCCAAAGCAGGAATGTATACCCTAAATCGCCCAGATAAGCCAGCCACTTCATTTGCGACGTAATTGAATCGAACACGTCGCCATGCGTGACGTAGAATTTCTTATTGCCCGAATTGAGCATATAATCTTTGCGGATAGAGAAGTTTTTGCCCACTTTTAAGGGCATTACCTGATCCAGAAAATCGTCGTGGTTCCCGCGTAGATAAACAACTTTGGTATTATAGTGAACGATTTGTTTTAAAACCGTTTTAAAGAAAGCAGTGTGTTTTTTCTTCCAGGTACCATACTGTTTCAACTGCCAGCCGTCGATGATATCGCCATTGAGGATGAGCTTCTGACACGAGTAATTGCGCAAAAACTCAGTGGCTTCTTTCGCTTTCGAACCGGCTGTGCCAAGGTGAATGTCGGAAAGAACAATCGTTCGGAATTGCGTACCTGGTTGCATGGACGAAGTTACCCAGGCTATATGACTTAGGATTTATGGGATTGTTACCAAATTGACAAGATTAGTGCTCTATTAGAATAGTTATTCACATTGACATAATAAACCACAGTAAATGGAAAATCCAGTGCTGATTTTGGGAGCAGGAAGCCTGGGCGTGACCGCTTTAGACCTGTTTCAACGCAATAGTGTAGTCGTTTACGGCTTACTTGATGATAACAAGGACCTGCATGGTAAAGAGTTTGGTGATGTATCCGTGCTAGGCGAAACGGATGATGACGGTTTCCTGAAACTGATTGGGCAAAAGTGCGAAGCCTTTGTGGCTATTGCCGATGTGCGCGTGCGCAAGCGCCTGGTGAAGATGCTGAACGAACGGCGCAAAGTACAGCCCGTCAATGCCATTCATGATACAGCTATTGTATCGGCACTGGCGAGCATTGGTCATGGCAATTTAATTGCTGCCCGTGCTGTTATCAACCCATATGCCGAAGTTGGCCAGCACTGCATTATTCAGTCGGGTACTATCGTTGAAAGTCAGGCTAAAATCGGCGACTACGTTCAACTCGGAACAGGAAGTGTAATCAATAGTGGAGTAACTGTTGGCGAAGGGGCTTTTATTGGTACTGGCGCCACCATTGTAGCCGGTATCACAATCGGCAAAAATGCTCGTATTGGTGCGGGCTCTGTAGTTGTTGAAGATGTGGTTGCCGGGGCAACGGTATTTGGAAATCCCGCGGCAAAACTATAGGAGACACGATCCCTCGCGTCTCCTATACGTCAGTAATTCATTTGAAACAAAACCATTCGGTTAGGAGACGCGAGGGATCGCGTCTCTACTCGACATATAAAACCTCGTTGGCCAGGAAATCCTGATAAGTGAGTTCAAGGCCTTGTTTTAATTCGGTTTTGTGTTTCCAGCCCATTGCATGAAGCCGCGAAACATCCATCAGTTTGCGGGGCGTTCCGTCGGGTTTATCGGTATTCCAGCGAAGTTCGCCTTCGTAACCGACTGTTTCTTTAATCATCTCAGCCAATTCCTTGATGGTTACATCTTCGCCCGTTCCGATATTCACAAACAGTTCGTCGCTGTAATGTTGCATTAAGTAGAAGCAGGCATCGGCCAGATCATCGGCATGCAGAAACTCGCGCATGGGCGAACCGGTTCCCCAAACTTCTACCGTGGGCAGATCATTGATTTTAGCTTCGTGGAATTTTCGAATTAGCGCGGGCAGTACGTGCGAACCCTGTAGGTCGTAGTTATCGTTCGGGCCATACAGATTGGTTGGCATAGCCGATATGAAGTTACAACCGTATTGGCTCCGATAGGCTTCGCATAGTTTGATGCCCGTAATTTTGGCAATGGCATACGGCTCGTTTGTCGCTTCGAGGTAGCCGCTCAGCAGATACTCCTCCTTGAGCGGTTGAGGAGCTAATTTGGGGTAAATGCACGACGAACCAAGGAACAACAATTTCTTGACACCTGTTTTATAGGCGGAGTGAATAATGTTTGATTCAATCAGTAGATTGTCGTACAAAAATTCGGCACGATAGGTGTTATTAGCCATAATGCCACCTACCTTAGCCGCAGCCAGGAATACATATTCAGGGCGTTCCTGATCAAAAAAATCAGCAACAGCGGCCTGATTACGCAAGTCAAGTTCGGATGAGGTTCGGGAGATAATGTTGGTATAGCCTTCCTGTTGAAGTTTACGAACAATAGCAGAACCGACCATCCCCCGGTGTCCGGCTACATAAATACGAGCTTGTTTTTCCACGAGTATACGTTATAGATAAACCACCGGAAGGTCTGGTGGACAGGTTGATAAAATATTGCAATGAGGTAAATCGTTGCAAAACTAACAAACTTAGGTCTCCATTTAGTCAAATTGCCATGATTGTGAATGAATTTAAACTAATTATATACAATTTGGTAATTTCGGTAACAAGTTTATCGATTGGATGGGCGCAGCCAGCTCAAACTGCTCCGGCTTCCTTAACAACCGCATCTAAGCCTGTACTCGAATCATCGGGGGCTTCATCGTCCCCTTTTGCTCCTTTTTCCTCAGTACCTTCCTCGATGACAACCTTGGGTTTGCCTACGATGTCGTCATTGAAAGAGAAAAAAGATGCTTATGTTAATGATCTTAAAGAACAGAAGGATGCATACCTGTCAGGCATAATGCCCGACTTAGGTCTGAAAGTTAAGCAATTAAAAAAAATAAAAGCTGACCAGAAATCTAAAAATAAGCAGTCAAAAACTGAATATGAAGGATTTTCGATGGTAAAAGCGTATACGAAGTTTGGTAGTGGTGATCGGACCATCGTAGAAGAGTTTCATATATTGCGCGATAACGATGCCGCTAAGCCTTTACCCTACATTCGGGACATTTATCGGTATTACCAGAAGTCGGGCCGTGTGACTAACTCGATTGTACGCGATGAAGGCTCAGGGTTATTGTTACATGGGCCATACAAACGCTATCAGAATGGCGATCTAATAGAAGAGGGATACTATTATGCTGGAATGAAAGATGGTCGCTGGGAAAAGTACGACAGCCATTTTATGTTACTGGATAAGTCTCGTTGGCATCATGGAGTTCCGGCCGAATCAAAACTGACCTTTTATGACTCTACCCATCATAAGATTAAAGAGATTGTCCCGATGGAGTATGGTAAAATTAAAGGTACCTACATGGCCTTTCATGAGAATGGGCTACTGGCGGAAGAAGGAAAATATGAGAACGGAGTGAAAGTAGGTCGTTGGACGGAATACTATCCTATAAATCCGGGTGGCCGTCGAATGCGCCGTAAACTTACGCAACATGCCAGCAACCAGTGGGACACCGAATTCGAGTCCTATATTCTCACCGAGTGGGACGAAAAAGGGAAGGTAACCTACGAACGCTCAAAAGAAAAAGTGGTTCAGGAAGAGGAAACAGAGAATTAATGTAAAGGCGCAATTGCTTCTAGTATACGTCAGCAATGCAAAACTGTTTGAACCTTTCGGTCATAGATATCAGGGATTGCGTACCTACTTGAATTTTCCTTTAGGATCAGGTTGCTTGGCCAGAAGCTCGTTGAGGTAACTGATGTCGATGGCCGAAAAATCGAGCGAACTGGCCTGATGAAAATAATCCCAGGCTTTCGGATAATTGGCTCGTAAATAATAAACCACCGAAAGCTTTTGATAGGATAACGCATTTGGGTTTACGGTAATCGCACGCTGTAAATTCGCTTCAGCATCCGTCAGTACTTCCTCGCTCGGCTTTTCCTGGTAATGCTTGATTTCCAGGGTTGCCAGATCGGTCATAAGCACCGTATTGTTTTCGTCAATAGCGACTCCTTTCTTCATCAGCCGAATGGCTTCCGACAATTGATTTTTCTGGTAGCAAACGACACCCAGGCCCCAGTAAGCATCTGCATTTTTATCGTTGAGCAGCCAGGCCAGGTTGAAGCGGTGCGCAGCTGTGTCTAATTGTTGCTTATCGATGTAGTCCCACCCGCGATTGGCAAAGAACTCACTGGCTTCGGACCGGTTAGCGAAATTTCGGTCGCAGTCGTTCAAAAAGTGAATTTCTTCGCTAATCTGTTCGGCAGTTTTAGGCCGTTCGCCAAATAAAGGGATAGTATTGATGGCCACTCCTCCCGATGCATCTAAAGTAGATTCGGTAGGGTGAGCCAGTGTTTCTGTATGATCGTGCTCGGATTTGGATTGCCGAACCGTATCGCCCGAACGTGCCGATGTAATGAACTGCTTAGGTTGGGCTGCCGACAAAAACGGTAGCCCAAGTAAAGTCCACTGTATCAGCTTTATGCGAACGCTCATCGGAAGCATGTACTACACGCAGGTATGTGTTACGATACAACGAAACGGGAAACCAAGTTAGTACATTACAGGGAAATTACCGTCGTCCTCCCCGAGATCCTGGGCTTTTTCCCGTACTGGTTTTATGGCCTGGCGATGCCCCTGATTTGCGCTTTGTGCCGCCAGAAGCTTGCCCTTTGGCCGAAAAAGCTGTTTTCTTCGCTCCACCCTGTTTACTTTTGTTGATTAATTTTGTTTTACCACCCGGTAAATTTTTTGCTTTTTTTTCATGAAAAGCACCCAGAAAAGTAGGGTCTTCTTTCCGACGTTGTTCGTCAACCTGCCGTAACATGGCTTGCTGCTCATCGAAAGGCGTTTCAGTAACCTCTACTTCGGGAGGGAGCGGTTTACGGGGAATGGTCATGCGGATGATTTTTTCGATCTTCTGTACATGATATTCCTCGGCCATTGTCAAAAAGGTGATGGCTTCGCCCGATCGGTTTGCTCGCCCTGTACGACCAATTCGATGCACATAATCTTCATAGATTAATGGCAGGTCGAAATTGATGACATGGCTAACTTCGGCAACGTCGATCCCTCTTGCTGCCACATCAGTAGCCACCAACACCTGGATATTTCCCTCTTTGAAGGCTTCCATAGCATTGATGCGTGTATTCTGACCTTTGTTGGCATGGATAACCCGAATCTTATCAGACTCTATCACTTTGCGTGCCAGAAATTTATAGATGTTCTCGGCAGTTCCCTTGGTACGGGCAAAGATGATAACGCGCTGAAACGCGTCCTTGCTAATCAGGTAATCCAACAGGTTGATTTTAGTGCGAAAATTGGGGACTTCGTAGAGCACCTGGGTCACCATATCGGCTGTAGAGGCCTGCGGAGTGACCTCTACTTTAATAGGGGCTTCCAGAAATTCGGCCGAAAGCCGCTCTACTCGCCCGCCAAATGTAGCCGAAAACAGCAGATTCTGTCGTTTTGTGGGAATCACTTCCAAAATAGATCGAATCTGAGGCATGAAGCCCATGTCCATCATTTTATCGGCTTCGTCGAGGACCATTGTCCGAATATCTTTCGTGGCAATTTCGCCCATTCGGTACAGATCCATGAATCGGCCAGGAGTAGCCACCAGCACATCAACACCCTGCTGGAGGGTTTCAATCTGTGTTTTGGGGCCAAGTCCACCATATAAAGCGAGATGGCGTAAGCCTGTGTATTTGCCAAGTTCGCTGATAGCCTGATTGATCTGAATGACCAGTTCGCGCGTGGGGGCCAGAATCAAGGCTCTGGGGTTTGACCCCTGCGGATACTTGATTTTCATCAGCAGAGGTAACAAATAGGCTGCTGTTTTGCCCGTACCCGTTTGGGCAATACCCAACACATCATGATTGCCCAGACTTAAGGGAATCGTTTTTTGTTGAATAGGCGTGGGCTCTGTATAGCCTAGTTCAGCCACCGCATTCAGTAGTTGGCGGTTCAGGTCGAACTGCTCAAAAGAAGTAATGTCCATAAACATTATCAGTCGTTAATCGCTAATCATGGGTCAACTGTAATTTCAATAACCACGATTAATTGATGGCCAGCGACTAACGACTTTAAAACTGTTTCAATATTCGTTCTACGCCACTAACGTAACCAGAGCCAAACAGATTCACATGAACGAGTAATGGGTATAAATTGTAGATGGCTACACGTTGGTTGAAGCCACTTACCATCGGAAAGGCTTCATCGTATGCATCGTAAAAGCGCTCATCGAATCCGGCAAAGAGTTTCGTAAAGGCCAGTTCGGCTTCCCGGAAACCGTAATAAACGGCGGGATCGATCAGAACGGGCAGGCCATCTTCATTAACCAGTACATTACCTGACCATAAATCGCCATGCAAGAGGGCAGGCGGTTCATTAGGAAGTAAATTGGGCAACTGGTCGCGAAGTCGCAGCAACGCGTCGTAGGTTTGCTTGGAGAGTAATTCTTTGTAGAGCGCCAGACCTGCCTGAGGGAGCAATCGCTGTTCAAAAAAGAAATCGTAGCCGTTTTCAGTAAGTGGATTGGCCTGGGGTAGAGAGCCTATGTAATTATTAAAATGAAGCCCAAATTGTGCCTGGGTATTTGCGTGTAATGCCGCCAATCGCTGGGCTAGTGTTTCCCAATAGTTTTTGGGGCGTTTGCCGAAGTCAATGTATTCCAGAATCAGATATGATTTGCCCTGAAAATGCCCACAGCTAACCACTTCGGGAATGGGGAACGTATGGGTCTGGCGGAGTAAATCAAGCCCAATAGCTTCTACCTCGAACATATCCTGTTCGAGATGGCCATCGCTTTGATTCCATTTAATGAAGAAAACACCTTCAGTCGAAAATACACGGGCTGCGGTGTTAATATTGCCCCCAGATAGAAACTGGGTTTCCAAAACATCAACCGGTTTACCCAATGCCGAAAATAGAATGCTTTCGAAGAAGGTAAATTGTTCGTTACCCCAGAATTCCATTTATTAACAGCCGTTCTTACGAATTAACCAAAATTAGTGGATAGTTACCTAACTATGAACGATCAAATACAGCACTTATATACTATTGCTCAAAAAAATGAGCGTAGGATTATCGGACTTATGTCAGGAACCTCACTCGACGGTCTCGACGTAGCATTATGCCGTATTGCTGGAAGTGGACTAGCTACTACTGTTTCCGTAGAACGATTTGCTACGGTACCGTATCCAGAGGAGCTTAAGGCCCATATTCGGACTATTTTTGCGAAATCAGTTATCGATTTTGAAAAACTCTGTTTGCTAAATCCGTTTATTGGACGGTTGCATGGTCAGATGGTGTTGGATTGTCTTCAGAGTTGGGGCATCCAGCCGGCCGAGATCGATATTGTCGCCAGCCACGGCCAAACGGTATATCATGCCCCCAAAAGTCAGCACAGACGTGATAAGTTCCCAAATGCTACCCTGCAAATTGGTGATGGCGATCATGTTGCAGCCACAACCGGCGTTATTACCTTGAGCGATTTTCGGCAAAAGCATATTGCTCTTGGGGGCGAGGGAGCTCCATTAGCAGTATATGGCGATTACTTCATGTTCACAAAGGCTGGTGAAAACCGAATTCTGTTAAATATGGGCGGCATCGCCAATTTTACCTATCTCCCGGCCAATGGTGATGCCAATGCCGTTTTTACGACTGACACAGGGCCGGGGAACACCCTGCTGGATGCCTATGCCCGGAAGTTTCTCAATCGGCCGTATGATGAAGATGGGCAGTTAGCCGCACAGGGGCAGGTAAATATAGCCCTGATTGACGCCTTAAAAGAGAACCCGTTTTTCGATGCCCCCTTTCCTAAAACGACCGGGCCAGAAGTTTTTAATGTGCCTTATGTAGAGGATGCGCAGGTTCGTAGCCAAACCACAGGTCTATCTGAGGCTGATCTGATGGCTACGCTTGTTCAGTTTAGTGCCGAAACGATTGTCGATTCAATCAAACGGGTTATTGTTCCCGGCGAAACCTATCGTATTTACATGAGTGGCGGAGGGATGCACAACCCGGTACTAACCAAAACCTTACGGCAATTACTGCCTGATTGTACATTTGGTCGCACCGATGATCTGGGTATAGATGGTGATGCGAAAGAGGCTGTACTGTTTGCGGTACTGGCAAACGAAAGTCTGGCTGGTGGACATACCTCATTTGGTGATCGGCAGGGCGTTCCGACGGTATCGATGGGCAAGATCAGTTTTCCCAAATAACTATCCTATGCCTCACATACTCAGGCATGGTTTTGTAAATGAGACATAGAGTTATGAGCTGGCAGTTTGAGATAGGGTATATCGCAAAGCAGCGGTGGGAGAGATTCGCTGTTTTGACCTCATACAATGGGCGTTTACTGAATCAGTTTTTACATTAATGACTTTACTTTAGAAGTAGGCTCTGTCAGGTTATAATCAAATTTACATTTTTTACTACAATGAGCTTGTGGGGCTAAACCCGTCTGCAGAAACCCGTAAACAAGTACGTATCTGAGCCGATCAGATCTTTTTAGTAGTTAGTAGGAAAGCTGAGGTGGTCCTATTTAGGTACTATTGATTTGGTTGCGTACCTAGAAGTAACCAGATTCTATCTGGCTACGTTGGAAATTTTTTTATTCTTCTTGGGTGATAGTTGCACGTAATTCCGATAAACCATAAAAAGCGTAAACGTATGATGTCAACACAAAGACTGTCTATGGACGCAGCCTTGCTGATCGACCGGGAGCGAACGCTGGAACGGATCTATGCGAAAACGTATCCGATGGTGCGGCATTATGTGAAGGAAAATAGGGGCACGGACGAGGATGCTAAGGATATCTTTCAGGAAGCACTCATCACCTATTATGAGAAGGTAGTATACGACAAACTGACGTTAACATCATCAGTGAGCACTTACCTGATGGGCATTTGCAAGAATCTCTGGCGGCAGGAGTTGGGCAAGCGAGCCCGCAAAATAGGGTTAATGGATGCACCAGTTGATGAAGTCGGCGAAGAGGTTGCGGTAGACGACGAGCAGCCAACCGCAACGCTAATGGCCTTCGTTGAGCAATTGGGCGAAACCTGTCGATCGATTCTGGTCAACTTCTATTACTTCGGTCATCGGTTAGAGCAGATCGCTGAGCAGCGCGGTTACCGCAGTGTGCGCTCAGCTACAGTGCAGAAATTTAAGTGCCTGGAACGGCTGCGCAAAGCTGTAAGTCATCTGTCTGTCGACCAATTCAAATTATAAAGCTAAAGCCCATGCGTCCTCTGTTAACTGAAGTGCAACTGTTGGAGAACTACCTCAAAGGCACTTTACCCGAAGACCAGCAACTCGACGTAGAAATTCGCTTGCTATGGGATCAGGACGTACAACAGAAGCTGGCCAACCAGCAACTGGCTTATAAGACGCTGCGTCTATTTGGCCGTCGGCAACTCCGCGCGGAGTTAGAAGCCATCCACGTCCGCCTGTTCGGATAACGCAATTACCCAACTGTTTGAGAGAGCACAATGGCTTTTTACGAGCCATCGAGCTTCGTATTGCCCTGAATCGACTGTCTTTTCAGGAATCAATTTTCATCCCCTGTTTAGTTTCCTGCCTTATGTATTACCCAGAGTTTAGCCGCAGTGAGTTCCGCCGGTTTGCCGTATATCATCAACATCTGAACGGCCTTACGGTCGACCGGTATCTACACCAAGTCGACAACATGACCCGGTCGGTCATTGAAGAACGCCCGATGAACTTCCGGGAGGTCGATGTCTTTTCGCGGCTGATGGCTGACCGGATTGTGTTCATGGGCGCAGCCGTTGACGACAACATAGCCAATATCATCATCGCGCAGTTGCTGTTCCTGGAGTCGGTCGATGCTAGGAAAGACATCCTGATGTACATTAACAGTCCGGGTGGTTCGGTTTATGCTGGGTTGGGCATTTACGACACCATGCAATATATCCGGCCCGACGTGGCGACTATCTGCACCGGCATTGCCTTATCATTCGGCGCGGTCTTGTTGTGCGCCGGTGCGGCCGGTAAACGGTCGGCTCTCCCTCACGCCCGCGTCATGATTCACCAGCCACACGGTGGCGCACAGGGCCAATCGGTAGACATCGAAATCACAGCCCGCGAAATAGTCAAGCTTAGAACTGAGCTGTACGAAATCATGGCCCTTCATAGCGGCCAGTCAGCTGAAGAACTCGAACGCCGGGCCGATCGTGACTATTGGATGAAAGCCGAAGAAGCCAGGGAATATGGCTTTATCGATGAGGTGTTAGTGCGCTAATGTAGCCCGACCGGGCTGGCGATCCAGCGCCTATGTCCGGGTGTTATCATGACAACTACGTAACCGAATGGCTACCGGAACAAACGGTCCACAGCCTAACGAGCCGTCAGCCCAATCCAGGACTGGCGGCTTTTTTGTCTGGGCCAAAATAGCCTGTACACCAGCAAGATCGACCCGAATGAGTAAATAGCACTGTCCGTGCGACAGGAATCATTTTTTTTGATGAGATGTAGTTTTTGAGCAGTACGGGATACTAACTGGTAAAGTAGCAAGGGAACTAACGTACCTGAACGATGGCGAATCTGTTAGAGCAGACCTTTCTGGAGCACATTAATGGCCACCTCGGCATTGCCCATAAGGTGTGCCGGTTGTACTGCCAGGACCCGGAGGAGCGGGTCGACCTCATACAGGAAATGCTGTATCAGCTTTGGAAATCCTACCCTGCTTTCGGGGGCCGCTCCAGTTTCACCACCTGGATGTACCGGGTGTGCCTAAATACTGCCCTGACCTGGCGGAAGAAAGCTACCCGCACAAGCTGGGAAAGCCTCTCAATAAGCCACCAGCAGATACCTGAGCAGCCTGCTGACCCCAATGAAGAGCAACGGCAGTCACTCTATCGGGCCATTGCTACGTTGTCTCCCCTGAATAAAGCCATTGTGCTCTTGTACTTAGACGAGGTGAATTACGAAGAGATCGCCGACATTACCGGCCTGAGCAAATCCAACGTTAGCGTACGATTGGTACGTATCAAAAAGGAATTAGAGATCCAACTGAAGAAACAAGCCGATTTTCCCTACAATGTCAACACTTGATCAACTCAAAAAACACTGGGAGCCATCCACCAGGACGTCCGCTGCTAACGCAAACGCTTTGCTGGACGAAGCGTCACTCCGAAAAATCATTATGTCGCAGGTACGGAAGCATACGAAAGCCAGCTTCAGTTATTTCTGGGCTTCGTTTACGTTGCAACTAATGGTATATGCCCTGTGCAGCCATCTGCTCATCAAATACTGGTCCCAAACCGAGGTTCGTCTGCTAAGTCTACTGTGTATGCTATTGTATTTTCCTTTCACGCTTATGCTGATGAACAAGTTCAAGCGAGTCGCTACAGGGCGGCTTACTGGTAGAGAGTCAGCCTCGATTCATAACTATCTGGTAGAGCAGTATCAGCTAGTAAACAGCTTTTTTAACTTCAAGAAGCGGTATGAACTGATTCTGATTCCCGTAAGTACCGCCATTGGTGTTTTTCTAACGTTTAAATTATACGTGCCAGGTGGTGTGCAGGCTTTTCCGTTTGGCGCCCTCATTACGTACGCGGTCACGGTGCTCTCCTGCTACGTCGCTATTCGCGCCGAGAACCGAAAAAGCTTTGCTGAGCCACTCCAGCAACTTAAAACATTGCTTCAAGACTATCAGGAGTGACGTAAATCCAGGAGATCGCTGCCTGACTGGTGCTGTCGGATTTGTTCTATTCTCACCAAACATGGCCCAATACATTTGTCAGTCAATCGTCAAAACAACAACATGAGCAGTAAACGTCAACAAATTATCGGGTTCATGCTTCTCCTTAGCGTACTGGTTGCTTGCCGGTGCGTAGCGCAACTTAACCCGAACGTAGAGAAGGGCCAGGTAAATGTCGGCAACGCAACGATTGCTTACGAAAGTCAGGGGTCGCACAAAGTCCCGGCCATTTTACTAATTGCCGGTACGAACATGCAGCTAACTGCCTGGCCTGCTTCTTTTTGTCAGCAATTAGTTCGCCGGGGCTATCGGGTCATTCGGTTCGATAATCGGGACGTGGGCCTTTCTACAAAGTTTGATCAGGTTGGACTCCCTGATTGGGCGGCCATTGGCAAAGCGTTAGCGGAACAAAAGACTCCTCCTTTACCCTACACGCTCGATGATATGGCCTCTGATGCTGCTGGCCTGCTGGACGCACTGGGTATTAAAAAAGCGCATATTGTTGGCGTGTCGATGGGCGGCATGATTGCCCAGCGGGTCGCCTATAATCATCCTGAACACACCCTGTCGCTGACCAGTATTATGGCCGGTGGGGGTAAGCCTACTTTCCCTTTGGTGGCAAAGCCTGAACTTGCTGGACAAATTCCCCCGCCGGGAGCTGCCTCCGATACGGCGGCTTACATCAAGCGGGAAGTGCAATCCATGAAAATTCTGGCGGGCTCCGTGTACCCGTTAACCGAATTGCAGGCACAGAGACGTGTTCAGCAGGCGGTTCAGCGGGCCTATTACCCGGATGGTTTACACCGCCAGGGAGCAGCCTCTCTGGCGGGCTTCTTCGCCGGACGGCAGGAGCAGCTAAAAACAATTAAGGTCCCCACGTTGGTGATTCATGGGAGTGAAGACCCCATCGTCGTCGTTGAGGCTGGTCGCGATGTGGCCGCCAACGTACCGGGAGCCGTCTTTCAGTTAATCAACGGCATGGGACACGACCTGCCGGAGGCATTAACGGACCAGTTGACCAGCCTCATCATTGACAATGCCAGAAAGAGCAAGCGATAGATTACAGGGAAAGCCTAGAGTCAAGTTAAGTAGTGAATTTGGTAAGTCAGTAGAATCAGGCCGTTTTCATAGGGCTTACTGTCTGTTCGGATTAGCCCGACTTTAGTCTGGCTTGATCCGAACAGACGGATGCCTTCACCCAACACGACTGGATTCAGTTTGACAACTAACTCATCGATTAAATGGGCGTCCAGTAATTTGCCAGCCAACTCACCACCACCACAAAGCCAGATGGGTTCACCCGGCTGAGTTTTTAAACGCCGGACGAAGTCAGTTGCTTCTTCTGTGACCAATTGGATCAAAGCCCCCTCCTCAAAGTGCATGGACGAAGAGAAAATGTAATTTTTTAGTTGAGGGTTAATCTGCGTATAAGCGGGTTCTCCGGGCTGCATACCTAGGGCAAATCCCCACTCGTAGGTTTTGCGGCCCATCAAAACAGCTCCGTACGTTTTAATACGTTCCAGAAAATCGCTGACAAAATCGCCCTCCGTTTGAAAGCCATCGATAGACCCATCGGTATGGGCAATAAAGTTATCGAACGAGGCTGCTACATCATAAATCAGTTTACGCATGGTAGTAGTTGACTATGTCAATAGTTAAATGATCCGTCTTTTGCGAATAGGCTTTGAATAGATGGTAAATCTATAAACACGTGTACGGCTTAGTGGTTTTCCGGGCGCAGACAAGCGGCCACTACGAGCAGAATAGTCAGGAACGATGCCCCGGTACGGATCGTATGAAATTGGCTCCAGGGAAACTCAAAATCCCGGCGGTGATTCAACACGTCCGAAACAGACGCAGCTTGTACATCGAAAGCGTCCAGTGTTTCATTAAGTGGAACATTGCCGCCTATTGTGACCCCGATTACCCCAACAATATAGACGCCCGATGCCGCCAGCAACAACCAAAATCGGGCTGACACGGGTTTTGTTGACGAATAGTCCAGGTACGTACTGAGAGGAAGCAAAAGAGCCGCTCCCAAAAAGGCAGCAAAAAATACGGGGTTTTGAATGGCCCGGTTGATGGATTGCATGGCCATAATAAAGCTTGCGTCCGGCAAGCGTTTTAAGCCGGGCATTACGGCCCAGGAGAAGGCAAAAAAAAGCCCACTCATCAGGGCGGTTGTCGTGGCAGTTACGCCTAGTATAATCGTGTGCATTAGCCGTAGGTTGTTAGTAGCCTGCCCACTGCTCGTTACGCAATGGGCAGGCTGGTAAGTTCGTTCTATGGGTTTTCGATTTCTGATGCGTGAATTGAACCGGCTTCTTCGCCGGCTAAGGTTTCAGTCCACATCCCCTGGGCAATCGACTTCTGAACAAAATTGGAAAAGTCGGTAGGCTTTCGGCCTAAGGCCTGCTCGATACCGTTTGCCAACAGACTGTTACGGCCATCCATCACCTCTGTAAATAAGTAAGTCGTCAGGGCAATGGCTTCCTGGGGAACACCATACTCGGCCAGCATAGCATTATAAACCTCGATGGCTACCCGTTCATACTGAATGGATCGACCCGTAGCACCAGCAATCTCGTCAATGGCCTGAGCAAACGTCAACAGGCGAGGGCCTGTCAACTCATAGATCTTTCCGATATGTCCGGATTGAGTTAGGGCGGCAACAGCGACATCGGCAATATCATCGACGTCAATAAAAGGCTCCCCAATATCGGCTACCGGCAGTGCTACATAGCCAGCCTGTATGGGTTCCAGCAAATAGCCCTCACTGAAGTTTTGACAAAACCAGCTCGATCGTAGAATCGTCCAGTCAACCCCGGATTGTATAACCACCTGCTCGCATTCCTGGGCTTCAGGTTCCCCCCGACCCGATAAAAGCACGAAGTGCTGTACCCCGTTGTTAACGGCAAGCTGAGTAAAGTCACGGATTGCATCGACCGCTCCGGGAACCGCCAGATCCGGTTGGTAAGCAATGTATACGGTATTAATGTCCTGTAAAACAGGTGTCCACGTGGATTGGTCCAGCCAGTCGAAGGGGATCTCGGCCGATCGAGACCCTACACGAACAGCTAAGCCCTGGTCCATTAGTTGCTGAACGATCCGGCTGCCCGTTTTTCCTGTACCGCCTAAAACCAGTATCTTCATTTTGTCCTGCGCCATCCTTTTGCTTTTTAGATTGTGAACTTGTTTTCGGGCAAAAGTAGCTGGCTGACATACCGCAGGATAGAACAAAACCGACAGGGTATGATTTAGCTGATTAATGAAGGGATTTCATTGAATGTATGATAGGGCTGTTGCTGATACTGTGAAGGCGTATAGCCGGTAAATTCTCTGAAGGAACGAATAAAGTGAGATTGGTCAGCATAACCGTTCTCGTAAGCAACATCCGAAAGCTTCATCAGCTTCCCTTCATTTAGCTGAGTAAGCGAAGCCTGGAATCGACACAGGCGGGCAAATAATTTGGGAGGAATTCCCACCTGATGCGCGAATTTCCGCTCCAGGCTACGCTCAGTGATTCGGAGTGAACGGTGTAAATCGGGCAGAAAAATAGTTCCTTTCGACGCAATGAGTTGGGTCAGCACATGGGTTGTTAGCTCGTCGATGGGTTTGTTCATTCGTCTTATCTGTCTGATAAGAAAACCGGAAAGAAGCTCGATCTGTCCCGAAACCGAAGGGGTATGTACTAATTGATCAACCAAGCCGGTCGATATAAGCTTTATATCTAAACACCCGTCCGTTAATTCACGGGCATTCAACCCGAATAGCGATGGCAGGGAATGAGGCTGCAAGCAAACGCCAATCGTCTTGAACCGGCCGAGCATATAGATAGCCGTTCGCTTTATGGTTTGCCCGTAAGCGAATAATTCAGGCATTGGTGTGCCATCCTGATCATAGAAACGCCCTTCATCAGACCGCTGAAACAGAAGGCCCGGACAACCATCTACCAGGGGACCGAAGCTTTGGGGAGTCCGGTTGGCCATAGGGCTTTCCATCGTCCAGAAGCAGCGAACATAGGTACTAAGATAGGCAGGTGGCTGATATTGACAATATTGCATCGTTGAGAGATTCGCTTGTTCTGGTTTATAGATTAAATGTTCACCTAAATGGCCTAAGAATCAAGAAAAGCTTGATAGACGGTTATAGGCTGGTCATGGGTAGCGCCTATTGGTGACTAGAATCGATGGATATCGGGCAAGCCGGTAACTTACTTAACAGAACTGTCGGTTTTGTTCTATTTACCCGCTAGTAGCAACACTACTTTTGCGAGCTGTAAACACTCAACGTATGTACAACTCTAGTAAACAGTGGCTTTCCTTTTTTGTTATTGGCCTTCTAACGATAACGAGTGTAAAGCTCAACGGGCAACACCTGGAAAAAATTAAACGCATTGAATTGGAGGCTGATCCCATTGCTTTCATCTTCAGTGGCTATTCCATTCATGTTGGCTATCTGGTTAATCACTGGCGATTTGATGTCGGGACTTTTGGTATAAAGCAGCCTTCGTTTGCTACTACGAATCAAAACTTTTCAGTGTTTAGTTCGGGGGTTGGCCTAAAAGCAGACTACCTGCTGAAGCTGGAACGGGGACTGTTTTTTGGCGTTCAAGCCGACTACGGAACCGATAAAATCAGTCTTAAGACATCCAGAGAATCGAACTCACTGAGTGGTTTTGTGATGGGCATACGTAGCGGTTACCGTTTATGCTTGGCCAATCGACAGCTCATTACCGAGGCTTATACGTAGTTCCATGGGTTGCTTTACTGTATACCCCAGGTGCTTCCTCGCTTGTTCAACAAAATCAGATTTATAGCCAGTCCAAATGGTCTATTTTTCCTACTGTGCATTTGGGTTATCGTTTTGGTTGCGCTAAGCGGTAGGGTATTACTTATTTTATACGTTTCCTGAAAATAGAAGACAATTGGTACGATAAAAAAACAGATTATCCTGCGATAAAGAGATTAAAAAGGAATTTTTGACATGTTATATAACGATAAGGTTATACTTCGGCCCCTGACGGTGAAAGATGCGGATTTTTTCTACGAACTAAATGCGCACCCGGCATTGATTGCAAACGTTGACGAAAGCCCTTTTTTGCCGAATGAAATACCAACGGAATTTACAGAGCGAATTAGTGCTCTCTGCGACTATATTTTTACCGTACGAACAACCGAAAAACCAAACGTACTTATTGGCGATTGTGCTTTACACCATTGGGACCAGCAAAATAAGGAAGTTGTTATAGGCGGGTCGCTGGTTCCTGACTACTGGGGAAAGGGTTATATGCAGGCTGCCTTTAACTTGTTGGCAGAAATTGCCAAACAGGAATTAGGTGTAAAAGCATTAGTTGGATGTACAAAAACAAAGAATACTAAAGCCATACGGCTTGTTGAAAAAATGGGTTTTGTGAAATACCAATTTGATGAGCAAAACACAGTAATGAGAAAAGAAATTTAGCGAAGAATTACGGATACCTCTCTTGGCAAATTGAATCTGTACAAAACAGGTGAACGTATCTTTTAACTTAATTTTCGATTCCTGAAAACCATGACCAGCGTATTAGTAAATCGGTTTTTAGCGTAGACCAATTAGACTATGGACCATTATGCATTTGCAGACGACTGGATTGCCTCGTGGAATGCCCACGATCTGACGGCTATATTAGCGCACTATGCGAATGATATAGAGATTTTTACGCTAATGATCAAGCTGGCTACGGGCGGTACTCAGGATTCATTGGTTGGTAAAGAAGCCATCGGTGCTTACTGGCAGAAAGCGCTGGATAATATTCCTGGCCTACATTTTAAGCTGCTGGAGGTGACCGCAGGGGTAAATTCGGTGGCACTTTATTACGAATCAGTGATGAATAAAAAAGCCATTGAAGTCATGTTTTTCGATGATCAGGGGAAAGTAAACCGTATGTTCTCCTATTACACGTAATCTGATTTATCTCAACGTAGTATTTGGTGGAATCCGTTAGGCATGAGGTCGCCATCGGCTACCAGCTGGTTAGCCGGTTCATCTTACTCACTAGTGGGTTACCCGCACCTTTACTGGTTCTACGGCGCTGGCTGCCGCGTGGCGCCCCATCGGCTGCCATCTTAGATAGGTAAGCGATCGCCAAACCCACTCAAAGGGACCATACCGAAAGTGTTTCAGCCACCAATGGCTCACTAAAAGCTGGAAGCCAAACATAGGTATCGCGAGCGAAGCGGCTATCGTTACACTCACCTGGCTCATTAGGCCTAATCCATACCCATAAAAAATCAAAGTACCCATCAGCGATTGGAGCACATAATGGGTTAAGGCCATTTGGCCAACCCTACTCAACCATGCGACAAATCGCGTGGAGCGGTACCGATAAAGCAGTAAGGTGAAACCTGCTATATATCCCACCGTTAAGCCTGCTTTTGCCGTGTCATGTAAAAGCGGAACTACTTGGCTCATCAAAAGAGTTGGAAATCTGTAGAGCCTGGAAGCAACGATCATACAGACATACAAGCTACCGACGGCCACGATCAGTAAACCGACGTACAAGAATAGTCGTTTGGTAAATGACTGATAGCGGTCCAGGTATTGGAAATACTGTTTGCGACCGGCAAACAGGCCTAACAAAAAAAACCAAGGGTTACACTGAGCCGCCCACCGTAAAGCTGATAGTTCATCTTATAGGCATAATCCTGTAGGTTAGCCTGGGCTACATCAGCATAGCTCCCTTGTAAAAGTATAGTATATAGCGTCTCCACTCGATGAGCCTCTTGTTTCTGCTGGTTTTTTAAAAAAGCTTCTGTTTGGCGCGTTGCATGGATATGGGCATAGGTATCCTGAACTCGGCCAGGCATATTGACCATCAGTAAACAGGCAAAACCAAGAATAAGCGGTAAGGGGGCCTTTTGGAACAGGAGCAGAATAAATCCCAGTCCTGCATAAATCGTTAATATATCACCCCGCCAGTGCAGTTGATGTAAGAAGCCAATCCCTCCTAAAAGAATAAGACGCCAGCAGAACCGACGCAGAAATGCGGACTTTGGCACCTTATTGCGCGTCAGCATCAAGGCAAAACTGAGACCAAATAGGAAGGAAAATAAGGTATAAAATTTACCGGCGAAAAAGAAGTTAATGATTAACCTGACCCCTGCATCGACAGGATGACTCGCTGCCATCTGATAAGTCCTGTTAGGCAGAGTTCCCCCATCAAACCAGTTGGCGGCATGGACGAGTAAAATGCCAAATAAAGCAATGCCCCGCAGAGCATCAACTACTTCAATTCGTTTCATGAGAGTGGCCAGTGTTGACTAACCGTTAACGAGGTAATAAAACCGAAGCTATGGGGCGAGTGGAAGACTCTACCGCGTATGGAAAGCTTGTTAAAGGGGGATTTGGGGCGTCTCCGAACGAAGGATTTGATCCAGTATAGGAGGTCACTTACCCCTCATCCTGACGTTGAGGATGCCGAGAAGTGGTCGTTGAGTCCTGAACTAATAACCAGAGATAGACGCTCCGTTTAGGAATTATTTGCGCCATCCAGTCAGTTACATCATATATAAAGACTATTCATTCTAAGTCAAGTCACATTAAATTAGGATGCACATCCAGTCGGATAGCCTGTGCAGGAGGATAGAGGAGCCGCCAATAAGGACTTACTGAAACTTGTATGCTAGCCCGTAAGAATGTTGACTTGAAAATTCTCAAAATAAGCTCTCGCTTGAGACGACTTTGTAGCCCGCCGGCCAAACGACGAATTTTGTGCTTTTCCGCAGAACTACCCATAAACATATTTTTATGATAGAAACAATAAAAATGTTTACTTTGAATTGTATCTATTTTCAATCTTATTATGTCTCACAAACAGGTCAAATCAATTTTTGTCCAAGCTTGCATAGTAGCTTGTAGCGTGATAATCTTAACTGGTTGTGCAACTGTATTTGGTGGCCCCCGTACTAGCTACCAAGTCACCAAACCACGTGATGGAGAACCACAACGAGAAGTACGAGTAGGAGCTTTGATTGCTGACATTATTTTATTTTGGCCAGGTACTATTGTCGATTTTGCTACAGGAGCAATCTACAGACCATCTCCTCTTAAACCTCCGTACATCAAATCTTCGAATACCCAGTCAACAGAAGTTAGATAATAACAAAACCGAGGCTATTGCCATCTTAGCAATAGCCTCGGTTTTGTTATTATCTAAAGGCCTGTAGCGAAGCGATGAAGGTGCCGTATTAATTCGCGTATTGCCCGGATAGCAGGCTGCTGACCCTTCTTATTTTTATTGATGGATCAGTCCCGTGCGCCCAATATGCTAGTGGTTAAGTTTGCCAGAAAGCCGATAATACACATTCACACCGGTCACCTAAAACGTCATTCTCAAAAATAGTTCGGCTTGAGACGAGAGAGCGTTCATGAAGCTGCTTTCAAATGAGAGGAATGAAAGCGTAATCCAGGATGGGGATCGGTATATAGGGCAACGTGAACGCCAGCCAAATGCATGACAAGCACTAAATAGTCCAGATCAGGGTAGCGCTTACCACTACCTCAATAGATAGGTAAGTCCTACCTGAGGTAGCCCAAAAGCCTGAATGTTGGTCGATAAATCCACCCATTCGAATCGATAACTAAGGTCAAGCCGGAGCGGCTTCAATAAACTAATGCTAATCCCTGGAGTGAGTTGAGTGGACTGGATGGCTAAGCTGGCATAGCTCATCCCAGAAACCTCATTGGCCCTTCGTTTCCCAAACTGATAGGATGCTTCCAGGAAGGGAGACAGGCGGGTCTTGGTAAATTGATAACGAGCATAAGGGCCTACTGAAAGATCAGTATAGCCAAAATCGCCCACCCATTCTCTAGACCAACTGGCAGCTATGCCAACTGCCAGCTGCTTAACCAAAAAGTAACTTCCATGAACTTGAAGGCTATTGCGGTTTTTAAGCAGATTTCCTTGCGTATATCCCTCTTTAACCCCCATTTGCCAGCTACCAGTCTGAAAGGGAGTAGGGGTTTGTGGCGAGGCTTGTTTTTGAGCGAAAGCCTGTTGGAGTAGTGAGCTTGCTACGAAGACGATGAGGTTGATGTATTGTTTAGTTTTCATATGAGATTTTGCTATTTACCTAGAAACGGCTAAGCCAACTTCTCAGTATGTAAACAACGAGCGTGTTCAGTAAAGTGTGTCAAGTTGGATTGAGCTAACTTGACACACTTTACTGAACACGCTCAGTTGACAGGAATTGCACCGGCTCACCCAGAAATCGAGTAGTGCGTACTTGCCCCGGAAATCGCTTAGCTACTGAGCGACACCCATCTCGCCGAAGCGTCGCCCGGCCCTTTTTTTACTTTTAGTTGGCAACGTACAGTATAATTCTAAGTAAGTTATTTTTAAGCGTTTAAGCCAGCTCTGACTAGCTAACAAAGCTCACCACTAACTTATTCATGAAAACCAGTACTTACCGTTTCATCGCTGCTTTGGGCTGCCTCCTGCTACAGGTTGTGGACAGCCTCTCCGCCAACGCCCAGCAGGGGCCTCCTGTGTCACTCCCTGCCAACATTACCGCCATTCAGGCCATTACGCCCCAGGGAGAATTGCCCGGTCGGTCCATTCCGTATTACCTGCGCAGTGGCGAAGGCGAACGCTACCTGGTTGGTGGGTTCGTGGCTTGTCTGATGGCCCGGGGTATCGATACCGACAACCTCTATGAGTGGATGGTGCTGACAGGTGGAAAGGGGGCGCTGCTACCTTCGCATACCCATAGCCAAACGCATGAGGTAATTTTTGTGCTTGACGGCGAAATTGACTTGTGGCTTTCCGGCCAACATTACCGCATGATTAAAGGCGATTTCGCTAGCATTCCACCCGGAACCACCCACGCTTTTCGGATGCAGTCGCATCATACTCAGTTGATGTCGATGAATAGCGGCCATCAGATGACCGCGCTTTACAAGACGCTGGGTAAACCGTATGCGGGGTACGTGCAGCCCTCGGATAATATTTCCGCCCTAGACCCGGCCGCACTCAAACAGGCCGAGAAAGCCGCCGACATCCACTTTGATGGCAAGCCATTACCGGAAGGCAACGCTCAGCGCGTGGTTAACGCCCAACTGCCTAAGAGTGTTGTGCCGTATGTACTGGCCGCTGGCGAAGGGGATCATTATACCATTGCGGATCAGTTGTTTGGCATCCTCTGCGACAACGCGACCACCAACGGCAAACTGCTGGTGGTCACTTGTGAAGGCCCGGCTGGGCCGATGATCGGCAAACATTTTCACATGAAGCACTCCGAAACGTTTTTTTGCCTCGATGGGCAACTACGGATGGTGTCGAACCAGGTGGTGCTTGACGTTTATCCTGGTGATATTGTTACGCTGCCAGCGGGTACGATTCATGCTTATCAGCACCTGAAGCCGTATACGCACCACGTAGGTTTGCTGACACCGAGCATTTTTGAGTTATTTTTCCGTTCGCAGGCCCCCTCTACGCAACATGTCTATCCACAACAGCCCACGGGAGGCCTCAACGCCAGCCGGTTTGCCGAGCTGGACATCGTGCCGTTGGAGCGCCCCGGCCCGCCACCCTCACCCCGGCATTAATTCCCCAAACCAGCGAACGCCCAGCTTCGATATGAGCCGGGTGCTCGCTGGTCACATATCATTAAATACATCATGCGTATTGTTTGTCAATTCAATGATTCTGGGAAAAGCTTCACACCTGCAACACCCTTTTGCCGCTGTGTCTGTTAAATAGATTGAGCCTTATAATAGGGGTTCTTGTTCTAACGGGGCACGTCCTGCTGAAAACAGGCGGCTAAAGGTGCTGTTTTCTTTGTATCCACGCTTTTTCTATTAGGCTTACTGTTTGGTTAATACCTTGTCTCACCTTTATCGATCAACTTCCTAGCTAATTTCGAGGTAGCCCCAGGGCTAAAAAATCAATTTGATAGTACTTCTTATTTGTCGGTTTTAGCTACCCTTTCATCAGGCTGTGCGCTGATCTTCCAAATGCCGATTGTAGTGTTTGTTCTCTCCAAGGTTGTCCAACCCCTTTATGCAGGTGTACAGGCATCACGCTTGGATCATTATACTGGCCATTGCAGGAGTTATTGCCACGTCTCCCGAAATTTACAGCTAAATCCTGGTGGCGCTGCCTTTGTTGGGCTTATATGAGATCAGCATCTTTGTATCTACGATTACAGATCATTATGCTGAACACACTGGTTGCACGGATTCTACAAAAGTAAAATACAAACCGAAGTATGGCGCTGGGATCGTTACTGCGGGCGAAAAACTGTCATCTTACTTTGATCCGTTGTGAGGTATGGCCCACCTATGAGGTCGATGCAATAGGGGATAGCAGGGAAAACAACCGACAGACATTGACCAATAGCCTTGGGCTTACCCGGTAAATTAAGGATGAGTGTTTGATTTCGAATTCCCGCTGTTTGGCGCGATAGAATGGCCGTAGGAACGTATTTTAAGCTTTCCTGACGCATCAGTTCGCCAAAACCCGGCATCATTTTATGGCAGACAGCTTCAGTAGCTTCGGGCGTTACATCGCGGGGGGCTGGGCCTGTACCTCCCGTGGTTACAACCAGGCAACAGCCTTCTTTATCGGCTAACTCTATTAGGGTGGCTTCGAGCTGGTCCTGTTCGTCAGGAATAACCCGGTAGACGGGCTCCCAGGGGCACGTCAGCCATTCGGTCAATAGACTCACTACCGCTTTGCCGGGAATGTCTTCATAAATGCCTGCACTAGCCCGGTCAGAAACGTTAATGATACCGATTTTAGTCATAGTGGTAGTAAGTATTAGGAGCGAGGAGTGAGGAGCGAGAATCCATCCGGCAGCAATTTTGCGTCCGCCATTCTCGCTTCTCACTCCTCGCTCCTAACTACTGATAAATTAAGGTTTCTTCCGCTTTAACGCCAGATCGTGGGCCGTATCGTAATACGAGCGGAGGCTGCTCCAGTCAAATACGTCGGCAATGCTTTCTACCAGGTTTCGCTGTTTGATACGGTCGCGCTGTGCCATTCTGACAAAACGATAAAGCACATCGGCCAGTTGGTCGGCAGCTTCGTTGAACGACTGCGTCCGGCGGTTGATTACATAAATACCCCTGTTTTCGTAGTCGCGCATGATTTGCATGATGAAATCGCCAAAGCCCGACTGGTCACTCGTAACGGTTGGAATGCCCCGAACTACACATTCCAGTGGCGTATAGCCCCACGGCTCGTAATAGCTTGGGAATATGCCCAGGTGACAACCCCGAACAAACTGGCTGTAATCCAGGCCAAACAAGGGATTTGTAGACGCAATAAAGTCGGGGTGATAAACGATTTTAACCCGGTCGTATTCGTTATTGACCAGATTAGCTTGCCGGATAAAGCGAGTCATATCATCTTCCTGAACCAGATTGTGTGTGACAAAAGGAGGAAGATGTTTCGTTTTCCAGCTTTGTACCGTCCGACGGAGACGAAGCCTCCAATATTCATCAACAAAGCTATTCAGATCAGGAAGTGTGGTACTCTGCGTATTGGATGCAGCCGCATGAAAGAGCCGTTCACCAACCTGTTTCTCAATGCTTTCGCAGGTATCCTGGATTTCATCAAGCAACGCACGCGAATGAAGGACGTCGGGATTGATGGATGTGTACGGCTGTTTGGTAACCATAAACATCACAATCGTGGTATCCATATTGGCCTGACGCATTCGGTAGTTCAACCGGGCAAGAGCTTCGAGCGTGAGATCGTAGCCTTTATTGGAAAACTCGAAGCGACCCGAGGTGAAGAAGTACAGTGTTTTTTCCAGATCGAACGAATAGCTCTGAAAAAAATGCCCCATCACAAACTCATGAATCTTTTGTTTGTACTGGACGTGTAGATTCTGGAATTCGTGAACGGCGGCAAATCGGGTAACGTTCAGGCCATTGGGTAGAACAAGATCAGGGTTTCGTCCGAGGAAAACTTCACACTCCCGGGCCGTAACGTCACTTACCGTCGTAAATACGTGCGATTGCAGAGCGGCCAGCCGCTCGATAGTGGCCTGCGTTTCAATGCCGTAATGCTGGGCTTCACGCTTCCAGTCGAAGAAGGGGAGCTTGCCGTAGAAACCGGATTCGTTCTGCGCCAGATACCGTCCGAGCATTGTAGCATGCGTGGTAAAGACCGTGGCTACTTTTACATTATCGCGACGTAAGTCGGGCAGGCCAGTACTGGCCATCCACTCGTGAAAATGCGCAACAAAATCGACCCGACGAGCGTGATCTTCTGCCAGGAGCGTGATAAATAATCGGACCATTTCGCCAAAGGCAATGGTCTGATTGACAAGATCTTCTACGTTCAGTGTAGAAAGCTGATGCTTCAACCACAACTGCGTTTTGATCTCGTTGAGCTGTTCTACGCTTACACTATTAATATCGAACAGAACTACCCTGGGGCGCCCCGTAACGAGCCAGTAACCGTATTCTACTCCATAGCCCAACTGTCGCATTTTTCGAACAGTTTGCCCAATTTCTGTTTCGTCAGCGTCAGTGATGGGTTCAAATTCGGCAGCCGATCGTTGTGGGAAATAAGGGCCAATAGCCACATAGTTATCATCCCATTTTTCGACCATTGCTGGCACTTTCGACCGGATAACCGTATAAATTCCTCCTACCTGATTGCACACCTCCCAGGCGATTTCGAGTAGGAGTTTCCGCTTCGATGTTGAAAATACCGATTCCAATGTTTTCTCAATTTTAATAGTTCAGTACGGATAATGCCGATTTGGGACGGCAATTAAGTACTATAAACAATAAAAGAAAAACTTGTTTATTTCAAATATGATTTTGCGTCGGTCACCTGCGTATTCTTTTGTTGCGATAAGGTGTAATTGAAACCCGGTTGAATGCTGTAAGCTCCATACTCGCCCTGCTTGTTAACGGCGATAAAGCCAACCTGTATATCTTTGTAATCCTGCTTTTTAACGATACGCATGGCTGCTTCTTCACAAGCTTGCTGGGGTGTTCGCCCCTGGCGCATCAGTTCGACTACCAGAAATGAGCCACAAGTACGCATAACTAATTCGCCCAGGCCAGTAGCGCAGGCTCCACCAATTTCGTTATCGACAAACAAACCGGCTCCGATGATAGGCGAATCACCTACTCGTCCGCGCATTTTGTAGGCTAGCCCACTGGTTGTGCAGGCTCCCGAGATGTTACCCTGAGCGTCGATCGCCAGCATGCCGATGGTATCGTGCCGCTCGATGTTGGCGATGGGTTTATATTTGGCCGTTTTAAGCCACTCACGCCATTCTTTTTCGGCTTTCGGAGTTAGTAGGTTTTCTTTCTTGAAACCCTGCGAGAGCGCAAAGTTCAAAGCCCCTTCACCACTGAGCATGACGTGCGGGGTTTTTTCCATAACAGCACGGGCTACCGAAATAGGGTGCATAATATGTTCCAGGAACGTTACCGAACCTGCATTCCCTTTTTCGTCCATAATGCAGGCATCCAGAGTAACATGCCCGTCGCGGTCAGGGCGGCCGCCGTATCCCACGCTCATATCGTTTGGATCAGCTTCGGGTACGCGAACGCCTGCTTCTACTGCATCCAGGGCCCGACCGCCTTTGTCCAATACAGCCTGTGCGGCAGCATTTGCTTTAGGCTGCTTCCAGGTAGACAGGACCAGTGGGCCACTATTAGCAGGCATAGAATTAGTAGATAAACCTGTGATTGCTGCCTTATCAACAGACGATTGTGGCGAGCTAAATGAGAATGATGGAAAGAGACCAGCGAGTGAGCTAAGCGTCAGAAAACGACGTCGATTTACCATAGGATGAAGGCTTATGGCCCAAAATAAAGGAATAAACCGTTGGTAATCGCTACTTTTAGTCAATTTATTCAAAAGGAAATATGACTCAGTCTGACAAGCATATATTACTCATGGATGGGCCCGATAGTAAAGGCCTGATTTACCACGTAACGGGTGTACTGTTTCGGCATAATCTGAATATTATCCACAATGATGAATATGTGAGCCCGTCCGGACAGTTCTTTATGCGCACCGAGTTTGAAGGTGTTTTTGATAATACCGCGTTATTGCATGAGCTACAAACAACGCTGCCCGATTCGGCCAATAGCGGAAAAATTACGTTTCGGCTAAATCCAAAGCGAAAAAAAGCTATTGTCGTTATGGTTACTAAGGAGCACCATTGCCTGGGTGAGTTGCTGATTCGCTATGCATTTGATGAACTCGATGCCGATATTCTGGCCGTTGTCAGTAATTATAATGTACTACAACCGTTGGTCAGCAAGTTTGGCATTCCCTTTCATTACATTTCGCATGAGGGTAAAACCCGTGAGGAGCACGAAGCGGCTATTCTGCGAACTATGGCGATTTATGAACCCGAATACGTAGTCCTGGCCAAATACATGCGGGTACTAACGCCCGACTTTGTCCGTCATTTCCCGAATCGAATTGTGAACATACATCACTCATTTTTGCCCGCGTTCATTGGTGCCAATCCTTACCGGCAGGCTTATGAACGAGGAGTTAAGATTATCGGGGCAACGGCTCACTTTGTCAATAATGACCTGGATGAAGGGCCAATCATCGCTCAGAATGTGAAAGAAGTAGATCATCGGCATACGGCTGCCGATATGGCAACCGAAGGTAAGGATGTTGAAAAAATTGTGCTTTCACAGGCTCTGAAACTGGTTTTCAACGATCGGGTCTTTATTTCAGGCAACCGGGCTATTGTTCTGTAATTCGGTGATTTGGATGATCGCCTGAATTTTCTCGCTGTTTGCTTCGATGTGTTCATATTCGCCAGGAATAGCTGATGCCATGGATACAGACGGCTGCCGATAATGCATAAGGCTATCTTTTTTCTGACCACCACTCAGATGTAAGGCATCGACACCGGCCTCAATCAATCGTGCTGCATTCCTGGCATTAACCCCGGCCCCCGCCATAATTTCGATGCGTCCGGCTGCCTGTTGGGTAAGTTGTCGAAGCAAATCGATGCCTTGCTCTGCAGTAGATTGCTGACCCGACGTAAGAATCCGCTCTGCACCAGTTCGGATAACGGCTTCCAACGCTTCAAGTGGGTCGCGGGTCATGTCGAAAGCCCGGTGGAAAGTAACAGGCAGTGGGCTGGCTAATTCAATCAGGTGGCGTGTTTGCTCCTCATCAATCGTACCATCGGCATTCAGCAAACCGAGAACAAGCCCATCAGCCCCCAGCGACTTGGCCATTTGTATATCGGCTTTCATAACGTCGAGTTCATGATCAGAATAGAGGAAATCCCCACCCCGTGGCCGAATCATGACGTACATAGGAATGTGCAACTGCTTTCGTGCTAGTTGGATAAGGCCAGCGCTGGGGGTAGTACCCCCTTCGGGAAGGCCACCACATAGTTCGATTCGTCCGGCGCCAGCCTGTTGAGCTGTTAGGCAGGACGTAAGCGAATAAGCACAGATTTCGATAAGCATATTTTTCGATTTTAATGGGTAAAGCATCAGGATAAAGAAGCACTAAATAGAACTGGCAACCTGAAACTTTACAGCGTACATTTTGAACTTGAAACAAAAGAAATAATTTCGCGTTAAACGCCTAAATCCCAATGGGGCAACGGTAGCGAACATTTTTGCGTAAAATAGCTTGCATATTAACGGTTTTTTTACTTTTGCACCCTTATTAAAAAATAGACTTAAAAGACGAACACACTATGTACTGGACACTCGAACTTGCGTCTTACCTGGAAGATGCCCCCTGGCCGGCCACCAAAGATGAGTTGATTGACTATTCAATTCGCTCTGGTGCGCCCCTCGAAGTAGTTGAAAATTTACAGGAACTCGAAGATGATGGTCAGCCTTACGAAAGTATTGAAGAAATCTGGCCAGATTATCCAACCAAAGACGACTTCTTCTTCAATGAAGATGAATACTGAGTTGTTCGAGCCATTCCACATAAAAAAGGCGTAATCCATTCAAGAGGGTTACGCCTTTTTTATAACGGGGTAATACGGGATTCCGGTACATTACTTTTTGCTCTTTACCGGCCGATCGTATTTTTTGGGTGCGTATAAAAAGCCAAAGGCTTCTGCCCCCTCTTTCGTATGCACTTTGTGGTGAATGTAGTGCGCCCGCATGATTCGCTGCATGTATCGTCCGTCGGTGTTGATCTTCATCTTTACCCGACGATGTACGATGACATCGTGAAAGACAAAATAAAAGAAACCATAGAGTGTAACACCAGCCCCAATCCAGGTTAGAAAGCTCAGAGTAGGCACTTCTACACCAATCAAGATCAGGCTTATTGCCGTAAGGCTAAACACTACCGCGAATAAATCGTTTCGTTCAAAGAAACCAGGATGATGATTGTGATGATCGCGGTGCCAACTCCACAGGAAGCCATGCATCACGTACTTGTGTGTAAACCATGCAACACCTTCCATGAACAGGAAAGTCCCTAAAACCAACGCAACGTTTACCAGCATTTTTATGTTATCTGATTAGAATTAGTAAAAAGACTACTGTTTTTTCGTACGTCTTATTTCTTGCTAACGGTTTGCTGAGTCGAAAAGTTGAGACAGATCGACACAGTTTTTAACGAAAAATAGAGATGTCGGTGATCTTCTTGCAAGTTTAGAGAAAAGCCGTATCTTTATCGCAATTCGGTGCTCACCAGATGAACCCATCGGTTATGGACTATCAGGCACTCAAGAACCTGGTCAAACGGGGAGAGGGTAGCAATTTAGAGTTCAAGCTGAAAACAAATCATCCCGAGAAAATCATTCGGGGCGTGGTAGCCTTCGCTAATTCAAATGGCGGTATCATGCTCATCGGCGTCGGTGACGACAAGTCGATTCCGGGACTGAAATATGCCGATGAGGACGAATACCTGCTCGTCCGGGCTATCAACAAATTTTGTTTTCCGCGAATTTCCTACACTATTGAGCGTGTACAACTCTACGACGAACGCGAAGTGCTTGTGATTCGGGTGCCCCGCAGCCCCACACGCCCTCATTACATCATTCCCGATCCTTCCAATCCCGATGATAAAAAGGCGTACGTACGCGTAGGGGATAAGTCGGTGCAGGCAAGCCGCGAAGTGCGCGAGATTTTGAAGGGAGAGCAGGCCGAACGCAATATTCGCTTCAGCTATGGCGATAAGGAACGTATGCTGATGCAGCACCTGGGAGAACACAATAGCATTACGGTTGATTTATTTGCCTCCATTGCCGGAATATCGCGACGAATTGCCTCCCGAACGCTCGTGCTGCTGGTACTGGCCAATGTGCTGGAGATTCATCCCAGCGATGTGGTGGATCGATATACCACGCGGGTTTTGCAGTAAAATCGGTGAACCGCTTCGGTAGGATTGGAGAAAAGCGTACTTTGTGATGCTTACCAGTTACGTATCACAAAGTCAACAACTATGGCCAAAACAGCCACTGCTCATAAACCCTTCGTTCCTGCCAGTCAATCACCCGCAGAATTTACGCTCAAAGCCGTTATTACTGGAGCCGTATTTGGCGTATTGTTCGGAGCGGCAACGGTTTATTTATCCCTTAAAGCGGGTTTGTCGGTATCCGCTTCCATTCCGATTGCCGTATTGTCCATTTCGCTCGGCCGGAAGTTCCTGAATACAACCATTCTGGAAAACAACATCATTCAGACAACAGGGTCGGCTGGGGAAAGTATTGCCTCGGGGGTGGTATTTACTATGCCGGGATTCCTGTTTCTGACAAATGGCAGTGGGGCCGACTTTTTTAACTACTGGACCATTCTGACTCTGGCTATTCTGGGCGGCCTTATCGGTACGCTTATGATGATTCCACTACGCCGATCCCTGATTGTGCAGGAGCACGGAACGCTCCCGTATCCTGAAGGAACAGCCTGTGCTTCCGTACTGATTGCGGGTGAAAAAGGGGGCGATTTTGCCAAGACCGCGTATCAGGGATTGGGGGTAGCACTGCTGTATGCGTTTCTGCAAAAGGTACTGCATGTGATTGCCGAAGTACCCGTTTGGGCTACGAAACAGGCCAACCGATATTTTCCGTCGGCACAGGTAGCCGGTGAAATCACCCCAGAATATTTAGGTGTAGGCTATATAATTGGCTTTCGGATCTCGGCAGTGTTAGTAGGGGGCGGTATTCTGGCATGGCTCGGCCTGATTCCCTTATTGGCATCGGTTGTACCCGGCGATACCATTGCCTTACAATTGCAAAAATTGGGATACTTGACCAATCTTCAGACCGCAGGTGGTCCCGGTGGCTGGAATCCCACAACGCACAGTTTTAACGATACAGCTGTAGCTATCTACCGGGCGTATATCCGGCAAATTGGTGCCGGTGCGGTCACGGCCGGCGGCTTTATGACCCTGATCAAAACCATTCCGACCATTGTGTCGTCGTTTCGGCAGAGTTTCAGCCGGTCGTCGGTTGCGGGTATGGAGCAGGAAGAGAACATGAGCGAAAGCAACCGTACAGCCCGTACTGAGCAGGATCTGAACGTTCGGATTGTCGTTATCGGTAGCATCGCCTTGGCGGCTCTGATGGTTATACTCCCACAAATTCCGGGCGATTCCATCCTGACCAAATTGCTCATTGCCATACTGGTCATTGTTTTTGGGTTTTTCTTCGTTACGGTTGCCAGCCGGATTGTGGGCCTGATCGGGTCAAGTTCCTCACCTGTGTCGGGCATGACCATTGCTACCATTATGGGGACCTCGCTGGTATTTATCGGCTTTGGGCTTACGGGCAAACTCTATGAGCCAGCCGTACTGGTAGTAGGTAGTATGATTTGCGTAGCGGCTGCCAATGCCGGAGGTACCTCGCAGGATCTGAAAACAGGTTATCTGGTCGGGGCAACCCCAAAATATCAGCAGATGGCGCTGTTTATCGGCGTTATTGTTTCGTCATTGGTGGTCGGGGCTACGGTCAAAATTCTGGATACGCCTACACCGGATTTAGTGGCGCAGGGGATCACTCATGCGATTGGCTCCGATAAATTCCCGGCTCCACAGGGCACGTTGATGGCTACGCTCATCAAAGGGTTGCTCTCGTTTAATCTGGATTGGCAATTTGTACTGGCCGGGGCTTTTATTGCCTTTGTGTTCGAACTGGTTGGCGTGAGCGCCTTAGCCTTTGCGGTAGGTCTATATCTGCCGCTTTCGACCACGCTGCCCATTTTTGCGGGTGGCTTAGTGAAAGCCATCGTCGACTGGAATGCCAAGCGTAAAGGAATTGTCGAAGAAGATGCTGACCTTGGAAAAGGGAATCTGTTTGCTACGGGCTTAGTTGCCGGAGGGGCGTTGGCTGGTGTACTCGTTGCGCTATTGTCGGTAAACGAATCCGTTTATAATGCCTTGACATCGTTGACCGTTGAGCCAGCTTTGGCAAATGCTCTGGGCGAAGGTGGCTATGAGTTATTGGGTGCCGTCGCCTTTTTAGGTCTGGCAACTATCTTGTGGCGTGTCGCCGAGAATAGACATTCCTAGATTCAGTAGCGTCTAAAGTATAACATTGTAGGTATCGTAAGGGGTTAAGTATCAGTAAAGTAAATCTTAGGTTTGCTTTTGGTCTTAACCTCTTTTCATGATCATGCTACCTGCACTCTCTTCTTTCTTTTATCGAATTGCGTCCTGGAAAACGCTTTTGCTGGGATTAGCTCTTTACATCCCGTTTCCGGCCTATATTTTTAAACACCTCGAAGCCGACATGAATGCGTTGGCCGGGAAGTCACTGGGGCCAATCGATTTGCTGGTTGGGTATGACCCAGGCCGAGTTATGCAGATGGTGTCTGAGTATGGTCCAGAAGGGCGGGCGTTGTATGCCAGGGGAGAATTGACGGATGATCTGGCCTATCCGCTTATTTATACGTTTCTGTTATGTGTAATTCTTTCGCTGCTATATCGAAACCGAATCTATTCACCCTTTCGGCTTGTAAATATTGTTCCGGTCTGGATTTGGGCATTCGATCTGCTGGAGAATCTCTGTATCGTGTATTTGCTCAAAAGCTATCCTGAAACCTCAATAGCAGTAGCGTCGTTCTGTTCGGTATTGACCAATCTGAAATGGGCTGCTTTTGCGGTTGTTTTAGGCTTTATCGTGTATGGATTTGTTCGGTGGGTTGTAGGTGGGCGACAGCCACAATTGGGATAGAACGGCTTACTTAGCCTGCCCCGCTTTCTTTAGCATCTCGACCACTTTATCGACAGGTAATTGTTCGATCTGATGGCTTTGGTCGCCGGTAAGTGTTTGCGCGGCAAATAGTGAATTGATAATGGCTTCTTCTGTTGCTTCAATGGCTGCCAGGAAGAGGGGCGAAGTGTTGTCGTTACGAAGCAGTTTTAAGTCGTCGAATGGGTTGCTGGTTTCATGGGGAATGCGATAGGCAGTCGATACCGCAATCACATAATCACCACTGCCGTTGGAGGCAATACCACCCGTTTGAGCAAGCCCCATGAAAGCACGTTTAGCGAGTCGTTTGAGGTTACGGGCGTCCAATGGCGCGTCGGTCAGGACAACCATCATACAGGAGCCGTCGAGGTTCTCTTTGAACGAATATTTTCCTAGCGCTACTCCGACAGGAACACCCGCAATTTGCAGGACACCACCGAAATTAGTCTGCACTAATGCACCGACGGTATAACCACCCAATGAGGCAGGTAGCTTACGCGACGCTGTACCGATCCCTCCTTTGAAACCAAAGCAGATGGTGCCAGTCCCTGCGCCTACATTACCTTCCTCAACGGGCCCCGATTTGGCTTGTTTGAGCGCATCCAGCACATGTTGTTTGGTAACGTGCCGACTACGAATGTCGTTTAGAAAACCATCGTTGGTTTCGCCTACTACCGAGTTTACGGAGCGCACCTGTTCGTTGCCCGGTTGCGATAGTGTATAGTCGATCAGGGCATCGGCGGCTGTAGGAACACTGAGCGTATTCGTCAGCACGATGGGCGTTTCGAGGGTGCCCAGTTCGTCCACCTGACTGATGCCTGTAAGCTTTCCAAAACCATTGCCGATGTAGATGGCTGCCGGACTTTTCTGCTGAAACTGGTTACCTTCGTGAGGTAAGATGGCGGTCACCCCTGTCCGAACATTCTGACCTTGTTTAAGCGTAACCTGGCCTACTCGTACACCTGGCACATCGGTGATAGCGTTGAGCGGCCCCGTTGGCAGTACACCAAACCGGATACCATAGTCGCGAGGACGTTTGGGTGTTTGCGCCATGACAGCGTTGATAAAAAAGGCGAAGAGAAGAAAATGGTAAAAACGGGTAGGAGTCAGCATCTGACAACAGACGTTTGTTTCGACCAATTTAGGATAAACCAGCTTAAAAAGGGTTAATTCAGTGGCAATCTGTCTTCATCAGCGTGTAGTCGTAGCCTTGAGCAGGGTCTTTCAAAACCCATTTTCCTTGTTTTTCAATACGTTCTCCTTCTCGCCAGGTGATGGCATCGCCTTTTAGGGTGAATACTACTTCATAAGTTTGTGTCATCCCCTCACCTGAACGTTGCCAGTCAGCGGTGATCTGATTGCCGGATTCTGTTCCCTTTAGTGTTCCCGACGCTCGGTCCTTCTCAAAAGGGAGTACCTCTAATCGACCTGTTATAGCTGATCCATTTCTGACTACTTGCAATAGCGTCGAATCTTTCCCTTCTATCTGCTGAAAGCATAATGTATCGGGTTGAGTAGCCGATTGTGCAGTCAATGAGTCTCCTAACGAGGATGATTCGGTATGTTTAGTTTGTTGCTGGCAGGCGGTCAACGAGGCTCCAAGAGTAAATAGTGAGATTAGCAGGTGTGTTAAATAGGGACGTTGTTTCATCATGAGCAAGATAATCTTTTTGTTGAGGGAAGAAATACGTAAAATGGCCAGAAAGGCTATTTCTGACCATTTTACATGTTAGTTAGTTACGCTTTTTATCGTTGATCTGATTCGTAGAAAATCAATCGGCTACGTACCTGCCTGAGTTCGTGCTGAAGACTCTCGACACGCTCCAAGAGGTCACTTACCACATCCAGATCGTCAGCATGAATGGCTAAATCCTGGTGCAGACGAACAAATTTCTCTAATCGACCCAGTTGCTCAGGCTGTACATACGTAGTCTGCTCAACGGTGGTTATCTCAATCAGTCCGTTATCGGCCAGCGTTTCCACAAATGTGATTTCGATGTGGTGATGGGTACAGAAGTCAAGAACGGATATCAGATGCTGGGTTTGCATAGGTCAAGGTGTTAAAGGGTTGATAACTGGCGGAATAGCTCTTTCTGTTGATCGGTCAGGTTGGTAGGAAGTTTTACTTGCCAGGTAATGTAGAGATCACCGAAATTGCCGTCCTGCTTATATACGGGAAACCCTTTGCCTTTCAGGCGCACTTTGGTACCATTTTGCGTTTCGGGTTTCACCGTTAGCTTGACCTTGCCGCCCATTGTATCGACCACACGCTCTCCGCCCAGCAGGGCCGTGTACAGGTCGATCTCTTCATTGATGTACAGATCATTGCCTTTCCGTTTGTAGCGGGGATCTTCATCAATGACGAAGGTAATATACAAATCGCCGTTGGGGCCACCGTTTACACCCGGCGCACCATAACCCGCCAGTTTGATTTTTTGCCCATCTTCAATACCCGCCGGTACCGTAATGCGAATCGCTTTGCCATTCACCGTCATAGTCTGCTTATGGGTGGTATAGGCTTCCTGGAGGTTTAGGTGAAGATCGGCCTGATAATCCTGACCTTTGAACTGCGTACGTCGGCCGCCCCGCGCTCCGGCTTCCTGACCGAACAACGACGAAAAGAAATCAGAGAAGCCAGCACCACCAAAGCCATCGGAAAAATCGTAATCGCCCGTATCACTTTGGGCATACTGCTGACGGTATTGCTGCTGTTGCTGCCGGGCATCTCCATGCCGGGCCTGCTCAAATTGATCGGCATGTTGCCAGTCTTTGCCGTACTGATCGTATTTCTTGCGTTTCTCAGGATCGCTCAGAACCTCGTTGGCTTCGTTGATCTGTTGAAATTTTTTATTGGCCTCTGCATCGTTCGGATTGAGGTCGGGATGGTGTTTCCGGGCCAGTTTCCGATAGGCTTTCTTAATATCGTCGTCCGATGCTGTTTTCGGTACGCCCAGAACGCTATAATAGTCGATAAAGTCCATGTTGGGTGGGAATAAATAGAGTTATAATCAACTCTATAAACACAAAAGTGGCCGGGAAGGTTGGCTATTACTGTGATAGGTAACAAAATTTATATAGTACAGCCTACTCGATGCTATTGGCGATCAGCGGAAGGGTAACGATAAACTGCCCATCTGTTTCCTGAATGATGGGTTTAGGCTGATTGAGCATCTGGTATTTGGTCAGAATATTGGTCAGGCCAACGCCATTGGAAGCTACGCGTACGGTTTTCCGCTGTATAGTATTACGAACCTGTAGATGTGATTGCGCATCGGTTAGGATGTCGATGCTGAGCGGTTGGTCGGGAAGGACAATGTTGTGCTTAACGGCATTCTCGACCAGAAGTTGGAGCGTAAGCGGAGGAAGACGATAGGTTTGATAACGGTCATCAATAGTCACGTTCATCGTCAGTCCTGATCCATGCCGGGTTTTCAGCAAGTGATAATACGATTGAATAAAATCCAGCTCAGCACCTAGCTCGGTCAGGTGCTGATCGTTGGCGCGAAGTAGATACCGATACACCGTACTGAGTTCCTCCAGAAATACTCGTGCCTGTTTAGGATCATCCTCAATGAGCGAATCCAGAACATTCAGACTATTGAATAAGAAATGCGGATTGACCTGCTGCTTTAGCGCATCGAGCTGACTTTGTAAATTGGCCGTACGTAGTTTTTCCTGTTCCTTCTCTGCCAATCTCAGCTTTTTCTGGTAAAGTGCCGAATCGCGGGCAAAAAACAGGGTTTCGTAGATCGTCTGAAAAAAGATAAAATTAACGGCTGCCTGCACAAAATCGAATCCGTACAGATTTAGGGCAATCGTCGCTTTATTAATCGTAATACTGGCTGTGTGACCATACGAGTGATAGCCTAGCAGGGTGCCATGAGTAACCCAGTATCGAATGGCGCCTGTTACCCAGAGGCTTACTGTTGTTGCTACACTCCCTGCCAGAAACGTCAGGAGTAGCCGTTTCCAAATGTCTTTCCTGGAAAAATATTTCTGTCGGAAATGGAATACGATCGCCCGAATGACGTGCCAGGTTATCGTAATGGACACCAGACTAATAAAAATGCGGAGTAAAATGTCACCTGTTAGCGGCTGCCTATGAAAACCATTGCCGGTTATGCTGAATGCCAGTATTAGGGTAATGCCAACTATACGCAACCATTTGTCATTGATCGTGTTCAACGTGAAGCAGTTCAGGCTTTTCGGTAAAGATAATGTTTGTTTCAATAGGACGAAACAGCCATTATTGAGGAGTGTGGGGTTACTCAATCATAATGCTGGTTACCTCAGTTTACGGGATTGAGATAACCAGTATGGCTAAAAATCTACAGCATAGAGGGTTTCTAATCGACGTTGATTCAGGCTCTCGGGTAAATACCGGAACAAACCGTTCCGCAGGAAGGCCAGCAGGGGACTACTGGTTTGGGCTAACTGGCCAATACGCCAGGAGGTATTGGTAATGTAATGAGTACGCTGTAATCGTCGGAGGTCGAAGGCGGCAAACGCGGCTTCTGTCGGCTGATTTTTAGCTAATTCGTCAGCCAGAATAACCGCATCTTCAATAGCCTGACAAGCACCCTGACCCATATTGGGGGTTGTAGCGTGAGCGGCATCACCGAGTAAAACGGCTCGCCCGAAAACGTAGCTGTTTAATGGTTTCAGATCGATAATGTCGTTCCAGATCAGCGACTCGTTGGGGGTTTTCGCTATTAATTCAGGAATAGGCGCATGATAATTCGCAAAGCGGTCGGCTAGTTTTTGAACCGTCATCTGACGCATTTCATCCGACTTAGCTGGGGCATTGATACAGGCAAACCAGTATACCTGATCGTTCGCCATCGGAACAACACCAACCCGGCCTTTAGTACCCCATGTTTCGGTAGCTTCCTGCAACGTGTTACCTGGAAGGTTTACAACGGCCCGCCAGCAGGTATAACCCGCATAACGAGGTAAGCAGCCTGGTATCAGTTGTTGCCGAATCGGTGAGCGTATACCATCGGCCACGAGCAAATAATCCGTTTTATGACTGGTGCCGTCGTCGAAGTAAACCGTTATGCCATCAGATTGACGATTGAGGTGAATGGTTCGTTTGCCGGTACGAATGCTATCTGGAGGGAGTTGAGCCAGGAGGATTTTGTGCAGATCGGCCCGATGAATGGTGAAATTATTGACCCCAAAGCGTTGACTTACAATTCGGCTATCGGTGCGGGTAATTTTGTCCCCTTGCTCGTCGAGAATGGTAAAGGCATCAAGCTGGCGGCCAGCGTGTATAATCTGATCGGCAATCCCCAGTCGTTGAAACGCTTTGATGGCATTTGCCGCCAGCGCCAGACCAGCACCTGATGGCTGCATAGTTGGAGCTGCTTCGAAAACAGTGGTGGGGATATTTTTTCGATTAAGAGCAATGGCTGTAGTTAAACCGGCAATACCACCACCAACGATAGTGAAAGAAGATTTTTTTTTCATACGTCGTTTTACTACTCTTGAACTGTGAGGAATCGTTAGACTGTCAAATAGTAACGATTTGACAAATTTTCATACGCTTGTCTTTTACTAAACCGTTCGTTTGTCTATTTATACTGAACACTCTTTGTCTATAAGAGGAAGTGTCACGATAAATAGACCCCTATCTTCCTGAATGGTTGGAATGGGTTGATTTAATATCTGATATTTTGACCATATATTGGCCAGGCCCACACCATTAGAGGCTACCCGGACCGTTTTTCGCTGTACATTGTTTCGAACCTGTAGCTGATTTTGCTCATTGGTCGAAATAGCAATGGTTAATGGGTTGTCTGCTAAAATTACATTGTGTTTCACGGCGTTTTCGACCAATAACTGCAAGGTGAGCGGAGGCAACTGGAGCGCCAGTAGTACGGGCGAAACGGCCCATTCTACCCGAAGGGCCTGCCCATGCCGCGTTTGCAGCAAATGACAGTATGAGCGGATAAACGCCAGTTCGGAAGCTAACGGAATCAAAATCTGATCGTTGGCTCGTAACATATAGCGATACACCGAGCTGAGTTCATCCAGAAAAATGCCAGCCTGTTGTGTATCATCGTCAATCAGCGCACTTAGCGAGTTCAGGCTGTTGAATAGAAAATGGGGGTTGATCTGTGCCTGTAAAGCCCGGATATGCACCTCCGTTTTTTCCTGTTCCAGACGTTGCATCACCAGTTCTGCCTCTAATTGGTCGCGGTGGTGTTTTTCTCGCTCGTGCATAAGCTCCTGTTCAATCATGGCATTGCGAATGGCTGCCCTACGCTGGCGGTAGCTCAGCCCTAGCGAGAAACAGACCAGTTCGGCAATGATACCAGTTTGCATATAGGTTAGTGATACCATCCAGAAGGGCCCGGCCCAGTCTTCATTAGGTCTGACCATTGATAGAAACATCGATGTTAGCCCGCCGACCAGTAGAAAAAAGGTCCCTATGGCATACAGGCGCGATACAGGATCGCACAACGATAGCATTTGCTGAATGCCATAAACACCCAGAACGGCCATTGCTAAACGCATCATGATAAACGTTACTTCGTAGAAAACTGGATTCCATAACGATGGCCCGTAGCAAAGCAAAAGATGAATACCGATGTAAATGACAATGCCAATCTTTATTCGTTGCAACTGGCGGTAAAAATTGGGTAGCCGATGACGTAGGTCGAGAATAGAGTCGATGAAGTCGAAATAAATGTAATAGGCTCCCATGGGTGCGACCGCCCGAACGAAATGGTTGGTTTCAAGAGAAAACCAATCGCGGAATGTATACACGCGCAGGCCAAAGTAGAATAACCAGGCCAGCATGTATAATGTATACAGGCCATAGTTTCGATCCCGATACGTAGTCCATTGGACTATGTTCATCAACATGATCGAGAGTACCATGCCTGTAAAAACCGCGCCCCAAATCTGGAAGGTCATAAGGTAACATGTCATTCAAGGTCATCTGGCTTCGTCGACATTGGTAGTTATCTTGTTTGATGGCCCCAATGACTATCAATGACGGCGAAGCCGATGACTAAAACTTATTACTATTTCTCGATCAATACGTTGGTCTGGGCGTTTGCTTCAAAGGTATTGGCTGTACTGAGGTCGGTATTGGCCGAAGCCCCATAGCTGACGAACACGCCATAACCGCCACTACCACTGATTTTTGTATTCTTAACCGACATCAGGGCTTTCGTGCCGTAAATCGCAATGCTGGCTTTCTTAGCCGATACGATCACACTGCTGCCAGCGTTGCTAACCTCGGCATATTCTAATTCATTCTTACTATCCTGCGAGTAGCAGATAATGCCTTTCCAGGAGGGCGTTGTGCGGTCGGCTCCGGTAAAGACGATTTTGTTGGTCGTTGTTCCTTTGGCTGATAAATACCCAGCAGTGTTGACCCGGATAACAGCATCGCGGTTCATTTCGATGGTAACCCCAGGCGCTAGTTTCCAACCTGCATCGACCGAGAAGTCGCCACTGATCCGATAGGGGGTTTTGTCGTTGAAGCCATTCCAGGCCACCTCGTTGGTACCCTTGATACCCGATGGTGTAATGTCGACGATGTTGCGGCCATTGCCACCCGTGAAGGTTGAAGCGGCATCAAGCTTGGCTACGTTTTCGGCATTTAGCAGGATACCTGCTTCTGTATTGCTGGTAAAGCTGTTCTGAGCAAACTCCCTGAGGATACCACCGTCCAGCACATACAGGCCGTAGCCATCGTTTTGTGAGAACAGACAGTTTTTCAGCGCAATCTGAGCGCGGCTTCCTCCCGACATGAACAGGGCGGCTTTGGTGGTGCTGTATACCGTGCGACTGCCTGCGTGCATTACCTCTACGTATTCCATTGTGTTGGCATTGCTGCCTGAGTAGAGCGACACGCCTATCCAATAACCTTTGGTTTTCTGTACGCCCACAAACTTGATTTTATTCTCTGCCGTTCCTTTAGCGATTAGTAAACCACCGCCATCGTTGACATTCATCCGCACATCACGCTCGAAGGCAATAACCACCCCTGGATTGATCGTCAGTTCGTTGTTGACATCAATACTTTTCGTTACGATATAATCGGGCAGATCAGGATTCAGGACGCGGTCGATCAGAGTGGTTTTAACGGTGATGTTCGCCGTAATTGCCAGAGGTTCAGCTACAGAGGCCGTTATGAGTACTTTGTCGGTACTTTTACCATTGGTGCTGGTCACGGCCAGTTCCAGTTCATACTCCCCGATTTCGTCGGGTTTGAAGGTGGGTTTAAACGAAGCCGCGTCGCTTAGGGTAACGGTGCTTTTAGCGGGTTTACGCACCAGCGTCCATTGGTACGATAAAGGCTTGCCCTGGCTGTCGTTGGAAGCTGACCCATCGAGATTGACAGTCTGCCCAACCTGTACCGATTGATCAGGACCGGCGTTGGCTGTAAGCGAGCCCGATGGGTTAACCTCGGTTTCTTTCTTGCAACTGGTCAGCAAAAAGAGGCTGGCCATCATAAACGAAATGAGCAGTTTAAGGCCGACTACTGCCGGGGTAAAGGTAATGCGGGCCGGGAGGGCCAGCGTTTGGTACGTTGGTGTTGGTTTCATGAAGAGGCCGCTCGTGCGGAGATTTGTTGTTTAACGGCAACAAAGGTATTGGCACGCGTTATGGCCCGGAATACGGAATCGGCTGAAACGGAAAAAGCCGTGGTTGAACTGGCGTTGTTGGAGGTAGACTGTAGAAAACAGCCTATGAAGTGACGTTGATAAGCGGCAATCTGACCACAAATTGATCGTCTGTTTCCTGAACGGTTGGCATTGGTTGGCCAAGCATCTGATACTTTGCCAGGATGTTACTCAGGCCAACGCCATTGGATAACACCCGCGCCTGTTTTTTCTGTAAGGTATTTCGAACGGTCAGAAACGCTCGTTCATCTGTTTCAATACTGATCGTTAGCGGTTGATCGGCCAAAACGATATTATGTTTTACCGCATTTTCGAGCAGCAGTTGAAGCGTCAGAGGGGGAAGTTGGTAGGTGTCGAATCGTTTATCGACGGAAACGGTCAGAATAAGCCCGGAGCCATGTCGGGTTTTCAGCAGGTGGTAATACGAATCCACGAAGGTCATTTCCGTTGTCAGGTCGGTCAGATTCTGTTCACTGGCGCGGAGAATATAGCGGTACACGGAGCTAAGTTCTTCGGCAAATTGCTCGGCTTGGGCGGGATTTTCGCCAATCAGTGAAACCAGCGAATTGAGACTGTTGAACAGGAAATGTGGATTGACCTGCTGCTTCAGAATATCGAGTTGTCGCTGTACATGCAACTCTTTCAACTCGTATTCCCGTTTCACACTTTCCTTCCATTTCTGATAGGAATAGATAGACTCAAAAACACCGATGGAAAGCAGATTGCAAATAAAGCCAATCAGTAAAGTCCAGCGAAAAATGACGGGATCATAGCGATAGCCGGGAACCTTGAACCAGTCGTACAACAGGAAAATCAGGCAAACAAAAAGGACCGTGACAATGACATAGAACAGCAGACAGTAGAGGATGCGCCGGAGAGCCTGATCGAGTTCAGTGTAGCAGTAGCGCATATACTTCATCCAGGTATCCATGACCCAGGCAAAGGCTACATATAAAACCGTTATACCAGCCGTGACCGAAAAGAATAAGGCCAGATCGTTGAAATAACGGGGCCCCAGGACCAGGTAGTTCGCAATGAATATCGCCGGGTAACTCAACAGCATGACCAGAAGATCATAGCGGTCGAGTTTATACCATTGTTTCATGCGGTCCTGAATAGAAAGTCTACATTAAAGCGAGGTTAAAAATAGTGATTTATGGACTACGATGAACGATGTAGGCGTTGACTCTCAGTGGTAATTTTAGCGATAGTCAGCCGTCATCACCGTTCATCGGAGTCTTTGAAAAAGCGTTACTTCTCTGCCAGTTGAAGTTCGGCCGTTTTTTGCGCGATGTCGTGATTGATTTTCGGTACCGTTTTCAGGTATTCATAAATAGCACCAACTTCCCGATCCGATAAAACCATTTTGGGCTCCATCGGATATTTGAGGATACTGCCGTCGGGTCGTACGCCAAACTTCACAGCCCGGATAAACTGCTCTTTCGTATACCGGCTACCAATACCCGTTTTTTCATCGAAAGTCAGATTGGCAGTTATTACTTTTTTGCCGCTTTCGCCCACCATTTCGATACCACCGCCATAATACCCTTTGGTTTTTTCGGGATGGACTTTGTCCTGGTCAATCAGGTCGCCCGAATGGCAGGCATAGCAATCGCCAATGGCGTCGGCTGTGTAGCGGCCAAGGGCCACCAGATTGGCGCTATCAGGAAAAGCTACTACCTGACCCGTGTAGGGAAGTGGCTTCATAATGGTGTGAGCCAGTGCTTTCGAGAACAGCGAGAATTCGGACGCTGGCGCTTCCTGGTTCGAAGGTTGTACCGGGAAACGGTCGGAGCGAAGCCAGGAAATGACCGATTTCAGGTCTTCATCGGCCATGTTTGGATACTGAGGCATAACCGGTGCATACGAACCATCCCGTCGTATGCCTGTACGCAGGAAATACATCAGTTCACCGTCGGTCCATTTGCCAATACCTTTCTCTTTATCCTGTGTAATGTTTTTGGAGTAGAGCTTGCCGAAAATGGCTGGTACTTCGGCCAGGTATTTGCCGGTTAGGCGGTTGTTTTTGTCGGCATGGCACGACATGCACTGAATCTGGGCAATGACTTCACCACGAGCTACACGGGCCGGTGTGCTTTCGATCGTAATATCAGGAATGGTAGGTGGGTCGTAGGTAGGGACACCCACAATGGATACATAAGCGCCAAATCCAAGCAGTGCCAGAAGGACGCAGCCCAGGATAAGGCCGACAATTTTGAGAGCTTTTTTCATTGTATTTGTCTGTTTAAAGAGGAACATAGCCGTAAAGACCAAAGCAAAACTGCGGGCTAAAAGCCTATATACCAGTTCAGTTTCGGATGAAGCGGTATTCTAGTGGGCTGAACTGAAAAAAGGCCGTTGTGAAACGGCCTTTTTAGCTAGCTGAATTTTATGACCTGCGTCTTATTTCACCGCAATGGTACGCGATGGTTGAGCAGTAGGTGTGTTAATGCTCATCGCATGTACACTTTTGTCGCTACCCGAGACAATCTGGATCTGGTAGGCACCATCGTTCAATTCTGACAAATCGAATTTTACATGAACGTTACCTTCTTTTTTATTGATGTACTTTGTGGCGAGGGTAAACCCATCCGAATCCAGTAACGAAATCTCCATAGCTTTACCAGGCTCGCGTTCGATCATTACATTTACTTTCGATGGCACTGCCGATGGGTAAATGGCTACTTTATACGAATTTGTAATAGCCGTTGGGCCAACCGACACCGGAGACTTTGGTAAATGAGGTGTGTGTGCTGCAAACGTTGATGTACTCAGCAGTACAGCGGCAAGGAGTGTTGTGGCAATTGTTTTCATGACTTTCAGAAGTTATTTGTTGTTTATGATTCGCCGTAGCGGTTAAAAAAGAACAATACAAAAGTAGGGCGGCTCAATTCGCTGCTAAACAGATTGTTAGCCGAAGCGTTAAGATTCAAGGGTGAACCGCGTGAATCACACTCTCAATTGATAATTGCTGGTTTTGCGTAATCTGGCAAAGATGGATAGTATGAGAGAATCGTTTGATAAAGCCTGTATTGTGTACGGATACGACCTGAGGAATTTTACGGTGTTTGTTCTATATTGCATGAAGCAACATTACCATTCTTGGAACGATTGAATGACAAGTGGATACGCTGGGTCGCTATCCCCATTTCGATTCTGCTGGCCAACCTGGTCTACCTTAAAGAGTACAGCTACAATCCGGTAGTCTACTTTAGCTGGGCCATCTTCGGTATGGTCTATGTCGCTATTGTCTGGGAAATTCATGTGCGCTGGCTTATGCTGGTCCGTAAGCGCTACGAAGCGATTGAACAAACTCGTCGGCGGGTCTTATTTACGTTAGTAGGGCTGGGAGTAATAACTACGTTATCTCAGGTATTCTTCGTTTTCCTGACCGATGCTACAAACCTTGCGTTGGTTCCAATTACGGCTAAAGTCTATCTGATTTATTGGGCCATCGGCCTTGCAACAATGCTCCTGATAGGTGGTTTTTACGAAGTGACGTATTACCTGCAACGCTATCGACAGGCAGTTGAAGAAGCCGAAGCCGTAAAAAAAGCCGGTCTACAGAGTCAGTACGACAGCCTGAAAAACCAGGTAAATCCGCATTTTCTGTTTAATGCCCTGAACTCACTCTCGGCGCTCATTGCCGACGATAAAAAACGGGCTGGTTTGTTCATTGACGAACTGGCCAGTGTTTATCGGTATATCCTTCAGGCTGGGCAACGGCCGTTGGTAACCGTATCCGATGAACTGGATTTTCTGACGGCCTACCGGTATCTGCTCGATACACGTTTCAGCCGGAGCGACGGCCCCGCTACACTATGTTGGGAAATTGACATACATGAACAGGAACTGGATTGTCTGCTTCCCTCGCTTACGTTGCAGACACTCATCGAAAATGCACTGCGCCATAATAGTTTACTGGTTGAGCAGCCTTTACGAATCTGTATATACACCGACGATGGAATGCTGATTGTGCGCAATACGATTCTACGGAAAAAAGTGGCTGTTAATGTACAGCAGCAGGGAGGTGGCCTGGCAACGCTGGCCATTCGCTTTGAGTCGTTTGGATTAGCCCGACCTCTTATCGACGATGATGGTCATTTCTTTACTGTTCGACTGGCGCTCGCCCAAAAAGAACGGTTCGATGTTCATTCACTACTAGCTAAACCCGTTGTGTCTTGAAACTCCCTCACTACACAAAACAGGATATTACCATACAGTGGATTGTACTGCCTGTTTTCATATTGATTGAAAACAGCCTGCTTTTGGGGAGCCAGTACTGGCACAGCAGGCACATCTTTTTAGCGACCTCGATCATTATGTTGTTGTTTATGTACCCACACTGGTATGTAAACAATTTGATTACGTTGCAGTCGCACCGGATTTTTCCAAACAATCGGCAGTTTATTCAGCGGTTTATTCCGAATTTACTGCTGCTGGCACTCAACTCCAGTTTGTTCACAACGGTGGCCTGGTGGTGTTTCGGCCAGGTGGGTTTGCCCAATTATCAGCCTCAGCTTGAGCGGCTAGGCTATGGGCTGTTGTTTGTTGTGTTAACCGTACTGATTGTATCGTTTACCTATGAGAGTATCAATGCATTTGAGGAATGGGAGAAGACAATCATCGAAACGGAGCAACTCAAAAAGGCCAACTTACAGCGCAAGTTTGAGAGCCTGAAAAGTCAGATCAATCCCCATTTTTTATTCAATAGTCTGAATACACTCTCTTCGCTAGTTGAAGAAGATGCTGAAAAGGCCGAGTTGTTTGTCGAGGAAATGAGCAGTGTATATCGATATCTGCTCCGAAGTAATGAAGCACAGTTAGTGCCTCTTTCGGCAGAGATGCAGTTTGCCCGGTCGTATTTCCACTTGCTCCGTACGCGTTATGGCGATAACATTCGGTTGGAACATACAGTTGACAGCCGATTTGATGGCCATCTCTTACCGCCACTCACCTTACAATTGCTGCTCGAAAACGCCGTAAAGCATAACAGTATATTGCCTGAACAGCCGCTTCACATTTGTATCGAAACCCACCCCGATGCACGACTGGTTATTCGCAACAACATACAGCGACGAAGTGGTCGGGTTGTGTCGCATCAGGTTGGTTTATCGAACATCGCCACTCAGTATCGACTACTGGGTGAGGGCGATATTAACGTGCAGGACGATGATCGTTTTTTTACAGTGACCTTACCGTTGATTCGCCAGGGCTGACAGTTCATAACGGGTTCATACCGTTTCGACCAGCGATTTGCTGGTTTAGCGCCCATGTAGGTTGCAGATTGGTCGGTCTGTCATGTATTTTTAATGTCTCAAATGCGCAATCATCTTAACTCTTTTAACCAATGAACGTACTGCTGATTGAAGACGAGGAATTAGCCGTTCGCAAACTCACCAAATTATTGCAGGACGTAGACCCAACCATTACGATTGTAGGCACCGAAGCCAGTGTTCGGTCGTCGGTGGCCTGGCTCAATGCCAACGGCCCTGGGCAACCGCTGGCTCCCGATCTGATTCTGATGGATATTGAACTGGCCGACGGGCAAAGCTTCGAGATTTTCGAGCAGACCACCGTGAGCGCCCCCGTTATCTTTACCACTTCCTACGATGAGTATGCGCTTAAGGCTTTCAAAGTCAATAGTATTGATTATTTGCTAAAGCCGATCAAACGGCACGAGTTGGAAGCCAGTCTGACCAAATACCGACGCACCAAAGGTGGAACGACCAACGAGTCGGGCGAGGTAAAAAGCAACCACCTGGGGACCGTCGATATTGATGCGTTGGTACAACAACTTCGCCAGCAGATTCAGCCCAGCGATTACCGACGTCGGTTTCTGGTAAAGCACTTGCAGCAGTGGGTGCCTGTAGAGGTCAGCGATATTGCCTATTTCTATTCGGAAGAAGGGGTAAGCCTGTTTCGGACGACAAACAATCAGAAATTTTCGCTGGATTACCCGCTCGATGAACTCGAAAATATGCTTGATCCATCGCAGTTCTTCCGGGCCAATCGACAATTCATCGTGCACATCAACACCGTCCAGCAAATTCACCCCTACTTCAATAACAAACTCAAACTGACCCTCAAACCTGCTACCGACGATGAGGTTCTGGTAAGCCGAGAACGCGCTACAGAGTTCAAGAAATGGATGGGGAAATAGAGCCGAAACGGTAGATTTGGTCGCTATCTGCCTTCGCTTACCAATATTCCTAAATCTGCATGAAAAAAATTTATTCACTAGTCTGCCTGCTGCTCGCGCTTACAGCTCAGGCGCAAACAAGTAAATCGACAGGATCATTGACTGATGTTGCTTTTATGGAAGGTCGCTGGCTGGGCACATTCAACGGAGGGCCTATTGAAGCCGCCTGGATTGCACCCGTTGGCGATAACCTGTCGGGCTTCATGCGAATGATGAAAGACAACAAGGTAACGATGTACGAGATGTTGATCTTTGAACAGACCAGCGAAGGGCCAATTGTACTCGTCAAACATTTTAAGCCGGGCCTGATTGGGCAGGAAGAAAAAGATAAGTCGGATCGCTATCGGTTCATTGAAGCCAGCCCTAACCGGGCTTTGTTCGAGAAAGAGGACGGATCTATCCGAATCATTTATGAAAAACGCGGAGCCAACCAGTTAGTGATTCAACGCGGCCAGCCCAAAGATGGAAGCTGGTCGTTCAGCGACCTGTTCGTATTCAAACGCGTCAACTAGGGCGGGTTAATTTAAACACAGAGGCACGGTGTGCACAGAGAATTAAACGATTTATTCTCTGTGCACACCGTGCCTCTGTGTTTAATCTAGCTAATTTCGTTGGAATGAATATGATTTATTGGGGTCTAGTAGTGGATGAGGTCCTTTCAACGCGTTGTCGCTAAGAGTAAGAGACAGATTCTCGAAGAACACATCCATCAGCCAGGGTTCGAATCGGAATTCGAAGTCGTTGTGTTCTTTATGAGCGACCTGGAAAATAGAAAAGCGTTCTGGGCAGAACTCAAACTGGAGCATAAGGGCATCAACGGGGTGTTTATTAAAATGCACCTGCCCATTGGCGTTGGTGGTGCCCTGTTGAATATCGGCTCCATGTTTAACACCAACCAGGATATAACTCAACAATTGCTTGTTGGTGTCAACAATACGAATCGTGAGTTGATTGCCGGGAACCGTTCTACTTTTGACCAGAGCAAAGTCTTTATCCGGTTTTGGGCGGCTGTTCAGAATAATCTGGTCGCCCTGGAGTTTCCAGGTCCCTTTTCCCATCCGGTCGAGGGCACCGTAGGCGAAGAAAAATTCAAACGTGGAGTCTGGGTTTAGTTTGATCCCCGATCCAACTTCACGGACACCTGTGAGGTAGTATTCTCCGGCGATAGATTTCGGCGTTTTCTGGGCAATGGATTGTGTCATAATCAGAGTAGCCACCAATCCGAGGACTGGGGTATAAAAGGTGTTCATGTCGTTGTTGTCTTGCTCAAAACTACATGAACGCATACCCCAATAGCCAGTGCCAGTTTGTAACGGGAGTTGAAAAGTGAATAACCGGAGTAGATCAAAGCGTAAACCACAGTCTACGTAGTTCGGGAAAAGCCTGCTAGTTCGGTAACTGGCTAATGGGGCTAATCTGAATGTTTCGGTAAAATACCTCTGCCCCTTCTGACTGAATCTGAATCTTACCTTTCGTGAGGGGCATGATTTCGCCGTTAACGACATGACGTGTATGTTCCAGCCTGAGATTGACTTTGCCGTTTATAACGTGCAGGCAGGTGTCGCCCAGGCAATATAATTCAATGACATTCCATTGGCCCGACGGTTTTTCATTGTCGGGGTTTTTTAGGCAGGTGCGGCCATTAGGGGTTTTATCCTGAAAGGTAATCAGTGGTGCTTCGGGCTGATAAATGAATTTTCCCTTGTCGTTTTTCGTGGCCGGAATATCTGCCAGTACATCCATCACCCCCCAATAGTCACCACAGTCACCCTCCTGAATTTGGAATTCGAACGACTCCATCCAGAGCATAGGTGTTCCATGCGATCCAACGCTATGGTAGAGCAAACCACTATCGCGTGGCTGATCAAGTTTGGGCGGCCACTTTTGAGTTCCCCATTTGAATTCGGCCCGGAAATGGTAGTTCTCAAACTCGGCCAGTGTATTGATGCCCCCGAAGGTTTCGCCAGAAATCCGTAAAGCAGGCTTCCCATCGACTGTCACGACTGAGAAAACATGGTTGGGATCGTTGTTGAGGCCAATCGGAGCTGGTTTTGGTGCTTGCTTATCTGCCGAATAAGGTCGATCGAGATAGGTTTCCCAGCCACTCAAATCTTTTCCGTTGAAAAGCGATTGCCAGCCGGTTGCTTTTTCCCTGCTTTGACCCAGTATTGAACCGTAAAACAAACTCAGGCAGGATGCCAGGACATATACTTTCATAGAACGAAGATGTACAACAATTCAGCGAACAGACTGTTAACGTCGGGATTATGATTTACACAACGTATGAATATGAAACAGTCTTTGATCGTGCTTCTACTCGGCCTCGGTTTGGCCGCTGGTTGTCAGAAGAAAGAAAATGCAAAAGGAGTGGATACAGGAAACCTCGATAGTGCCAAAGAAGACGTATCGACCGTTGGTAACCCGAAGTTACTATACACGCTACCTGACAAGTACAATACGCCTGATGGGATGGCTCTGGCACCCGATGGGTCTATTTACCTGTCGGTTCCAAACCTGGCTGATAATAGTTACCCCGGTGTTATCGTAAAATTCGCCAGCGATTCGGTTCAGTTTTTTACCAGTTTACCCGCCCATCCCGACACAAAACATGCCTGCCCTATGGATTTGGCTTTCGGACCCGATGGTAACCTGTATTATGCTGATAACCAGTATGAAAACGACAAAGATTACAAGTCGAGGCTGATGCGGATTCGCCTGAAGGGTGGTCAGGTCGTTGGAATTGATCCTGTGGTAACCGGCTTTGGTTTATCGAACGCCGTAGTCTGGAAAGGGAATACAATTTACGTGACCGACAGCCAGTGGGATATGCCTGACAACGACAAAGGCAGTGCGGTGTTCCATTTCACACTGGATGAACTCGCTAAAGGGCTTGTTACTTTAAAGCCTAAAACGATGGATTCGCACATTCTGGCCACATTTACGACACAGGTTAACGAGACGGGGGTTGATAACGGAGCCGATGGCCTGGATTACGACAGTAAAGGTGCTTTTTATACGGGTTCGTTCGGCGACGGAACGCTCTACAAACTGACATTGAAGCCAGATGGCTCTTTAGCGTCGAAAGAAGTGGTGAATACCGATCATAAAATTGCCTGTGTGGATGGATTGATCATTGACCGGAAAACAGATAAAATCTACCTGTGCAATTCACGAATGAATGCTGTGATGACCGTTACGCCCGAAGGTAAAGTGAGCACACTCGTCCAGAATGGGGATACAGAAGGCGAAACGGGTAAAATTGACCAGCCCGCTGAGGTTCTTTTGAAAGGGAATCGGCTCTATATTACGGACTTTGATAAGCCTGAGAAGAAATTCGTCAATACGAAAGCTGATAAAGTACATACTATGTCGTATGTAGATTTGTAACGGAATGATGCACGGTTCCCGGCGGAATATACCAACTTCCAGTCCGCATAGTCAATAACGTATTAACTATGCGGACTGGAAGTTCGCGTTACAAGGGTTTCAGTTCCAGATTGCGCCAGCGAACTTTGATGCCTCCACCGTCGTGAATTTGCAGGGCAATAGAACCGTCGGCCTGGCCAATTTTTTCGTCGTGCATATCGACCATTTCTTTACCATTCAGGTAGGTCTGAACATGGTCACCTTCAACCCGAATCCGCATTTTGTTCCATTGCTCGGGTTTCAGAATCGTTTCTTTTTCGTCGGGAATTTGAACCAGCCAGCCTCGGCCGTAGGATTCATAAATGCCGCCCGTATCGTGGTTGGGAGGAGCTACTTCAACCTGCCAGCCACTAACTTTAGTACCTTCGATGGTCGACCGGAAAAAGACGCCACTGTTGCCGTTAGCTTCCTGTTTGAATTCCAGCGTTAGGTCGAAGTTCTTATAGAATTTTTCGGTAGCCAGGTAGCCGTATTTTTTGTCGGGGCCGCTTTCGCATACCAGATTTCCGTCTTCAACATACCACTTTTCAGTGCCGTAGATTTTCCAGCCGTCCAGATTTTTTCCATTGAACAGGCTAATGGTTTTTTTAGCGGGGGCTGCCATTATAAACAGAACGAGCAGTAATCCGGCCGTAAGTACTTTGGTCATTAGAAATTACAGGTTTAATATTTGGGGTTCTGGGTTCGAAATTACAGATAAAACGGCGATCAGAAGCTGTCAGGCTACGGTTAATGCGAGCTCGCCATAAGCACACAAACTGGAGCGGGTACCTTGACAGACTGACCAGTGTAGGTTAATAGGCCTGTTTTCTGATCGCGTCTGAAAATAGTGATGTTGTCCGTATCCTGATGGGCTACGAATACAAATTCTCCTTTCGGGTCGATCAGGAAATTACGGGGTGTTTTGCCTTCCGTCGTTTGCTCACCTACTTTGGTCAGTTTTCCATCTTTTCCAATAGCCAGGATCGCCAGGCCGTTAAAGCCCCGATTCGACTGATACAGAAATTTTCCGGATGGGTCAATATGGATGTCGGCACTGGTATTCTGACCGCTAAAGTTGGCAGGTAGCGTTGGTACATTATCCTGCATGAGCGTTAGTTTGCCCGTTTTGGCATCGCGGGAAAAAGAAGCTACCGTAGAGGTCAGTTCTTCGACCAGATAGGCGTATTTACCATTAGGATGAAACGTAAAGTGGCGCGGTCCGGAACCTGGCTTTACACTCGCATAGGGTGTTGAAGCGGGCTTTACTTTACTATTCGCTACGTCGATTTCAAAGATATTCAGCTTATCGGTGCCCAGATCAGCTACATAAACAAATCGGTTGTCGGGGGCCAGCGTTGCCGAATGGACATGGGCTTTTTCCTGACGCTGTGCATTGGGGCCAGTGCCTTCATCCTGTACTTTGTCGGTCGATTCCCCCAGAGTGCCATCAGCTTTGATGGGTAATACCGCCAGGCTTCCACCGCCATAATTGGATACAAAAGCGGTTTTACCCGTATGGTCGACACTCACATGGCAGGGCCCCGCACTCAATGATGATTGACTGTTCATGAACTGAAGTTTTCCCGTAGCCTTGTCGATCGAATAGGAGCTTACGCCACCTGCGCCCTTATCGGCCCCTTCGTTGACGGAGTACAGATACTTACCCGTTGGATGTATTGCCAGAAAAGATGGACTTTTTACATTTGAAACGGCCTGAATCTGGTGCATGGTCCCCGCCTTCCGGTCGAATTCAAACACATAGATACCCTCACTACCTCGCAACGAGTACGTACCAATGTACATGATTTCTTTGCCAGTCTGGGCGTGGGCTGCCAAACTGGCACTTACTAAAATAGTAGTCAATAGCTTATTCATAAAACAAGGATGAGTCGGACTAATAAGGGTGAAAACTACATAAACTACCGTTAAGGCCCAATCAAGTCGGCTAGCAGAATCTTAGGTTTGTTTTTGAAGAAACCGCCTGATAAAGAAATAGTGCAATTTTATAGGTTTACATGAAACAATAGTTGTAAAACGATTAAGCAGAATCCCTTAACTTTGCAAAACGATTCTGTCTATCAACAGTAGGTATCGTTTTAACCTAACTTTTTCGTTACCGTTACTATTTTCTCTTATCAGTATGAAACGAATTTTGATTCTTTTTTCGGCAGTAGTGATGCTGGCTTCCTGTAACAGTAAGAAGCGGCTGGCCGAAATGAAAGCCCTACAGGATGCTCGTGACAAGGCCGTATCTTCACTGGCCGATTGCGACAAATTGACGGCTGATCTGCGTACTCAACTGTCGGCCAAAGACACTGATCTGCAAGGTAAAGACAAACAGGTTAGTGATTTACAGGCTCAGATCGACTATCTGAAAAAAACCAACACCAACCTTCTGGACCGGATGTCAGATTTGTCGATTGTTAGTAAATCAGGGGCTGAGAGCATCAAAAAATCGCTCGAAACCCTGAACGAACAAACGAAGTACGTCAACAACCTCAACTCAAGCATTCAGCGTAAAGATTCGTTGAACCTGGCGTTGGTGATGAGCCTGAAACGTTCACTGGACGACATCAACGATCAGGACGTACAGGTTGAAGTGAAAAAAGGGGTCGTGTATGTGTCTCTGTCGGACAAGCTTTTGTTCAAATCGGGTAGCTATGAGGTTCTGCCTGCTGCCGAAACGGTATTAGGCAAAGTGGCTAAAGTGGTAAATGACCACAAAGAGCTGGATATTCTGGTTGAAGGTCATACCGACATTGTCCCCATCTCAACTGCGTCGATCAAAGATAACTGGGATTTGAGCGCTTTGCGGGCTACGTCGGTTGTGCGGACGCTGCAAAAGAAATTTTCTGTGGCTCCTGAGCGTATGACCGCTGGTGGTCGCTCAGAGTTCGCTCCGAAAGATGATAACACGACGGATGTTGGTCGCCAGCAAAACCGCCGGACCGAGATCATCATTACACCAAAACTAGACCAGTTCTTCAATCTGCTGTCGAGCGGCCAGGCTGGTGGAAGCAAATAAGGTTTGATCTATTTATAGTCTTTCAATAAAAAATCCCGGTTGATGGCATCAACCGGGATTTTTTATTGAATCTGTTTAAACATGTAGTCCAATCATTGTTCCCCCGGGGAGCGTGGGTTTTTCGATTAAGTGCTAGCTTATTCCCGTTCCGAATCGGTATGGCTGGGTTGCTCAGAAGAGTCCGTATCCGTTGGTAAAACGGTTTCAGCATCTGGCCGGGCTTCTTCGTCTGATAAATTAGTTGTTTCCGACTCTGTATCGACTGCCTCTGGATCGACTGAGGGCGAATCCTGTTCTTCCTGAAGATAGTCAGCGGCTGGCAGGACCGATGCTTCGATAGGGTCAGGGTTTGAAACGGGTAACATACTATCTTCCACATGCTGTTCGCCAAAGAATCGACGCTGGAAGAACAAAATCAGGCAGACACCGATGAAAATGCAGGAATCCGCAATGTTGAAAATGGGCGTAGAATAATATTGGCCTCCCCATACAGGCACCCAGTCGGGAATAAAACCCTCCCACACATCCACAAAGATCATATCAATGACCTGTCCATGAAACCAGGGCGTTGGTGAGCCATAAGGTGCATTATTCAGAAAAACACCGTAAAAGGTGCTGTCAATCACGTTGCCAACGGCGCCCGCCAGAATCATGGCCATTGCCCACAACAATCCGTTTGGGGCGCCCCGATGCGCCAGGTTAACCAGATAATAACCAATGCCTACCATGGCGAACAGCCGGAATATACTAAGTAGTAATTTCCCGTATTCATGACCCAACTGCATCCCGAATGCCATGCCCGGATTTAGCACATAATGCAGTTTCAGCCAGTCGCCAGCTAGTTTTATCTGACCGGCAAAGCCCGGAGCCATGTAGAAATGAACAGCCAGCTTCACGCCCTGATCCAGTGCAATCAAAGCGAGTGTCAGTAGAAAAAATTTAAGGGGATTTTTTTGAATCATGATAAAAAAGTAGGCACAGCAGGGACCGCTTTCACGGCCGGGCGAGTTCCCGGTTTGCTGTGCCAGTCATAAAAACTGCCAAAAATAGTCAGGTGTAGTCAATGATTGGCAAGCGTTGTCGTTTCAGTCCTGACTATTCTTACCAATCATCGCCTACACCTGTAGCTATTTACTTATTTCGAGCGACAATCCTTCCGGCGTTTCAACTCGTTACTGACTAAAGTAAACTCCCGGCTACTTTGCCCGGCAATCGACTTGTTCTCATCGGCTCGGCGGAATAAGTAAGGCATCACAGCGTCAATAGGCCCATAAGGCACATATTTGGCTACATTATATCCTTTATTCGCCAGGTTAAACGAGATGTTGTCGCTCATGCCCAGCAACTGCGCAAAGAAAATATGGGGATCGTTGGGTGCAATACCCAGTCGACTCATTTCCTGTACGCAATACTGGCAGCTTTCTTCATTGTGCGTGCCCAGACAGACCGAGATAGTATCCCGATGTTCGAGGCAGAAATCGATGGCGGCATTGAAGTCATGGTCAGTATCATCTTTGGTGGCCTGAATAGGGTCCTGATACTCATCTTCATGGGCTCGCAGCCGTTCTTTTTCCATGTAGGCTCCCCGTACCAGTTTTACGCCCAGGCAATAGCCCTTGGCCTGAGCTTCTGCCGTATCACGCTGAAGGTGAGAAAGGCTTTCCCAGCGATACATCTGGTAGGTGTTGTAAACGATGGGGCGTTCGTGGTTATAACGGTCCATCATTTCGTAGGCTAACGTGTCAATCGTATCCTGAATCCAGCTTTCCTCAGCGTCGATAAAAATTCGGACGTTGCGTTCATGGGCCCGTCGGCAAAGCATATCGACTCGTTGCATAACCCGGTCGAATTCGGCCTTCTGGGTTTTGTTGAGCGAATCGCCAATCTGAACGGCTTCGAGCAGTTCAGTTGAGGCAATACCGGTGACCTTAAAAACTGAAAATGGGATGTCTTTCGATTCGCTGGCACGTTCGATCGTGCGGAGGATTTCGAGGGCAGTTTCGTCGAAACTTTTTTCCGTATCTTCTCCCTCTACTGAGTAATCGAGAATAGTGCCAACATGCACGTTGTGGAGGTGTCGGATGGTTGTTTCGCAATCGCGAATACTCTCACCACCACAGAATTGCTCGAAAATTGTGTTTTTAATCAGGAATTTAATGGGAAGATGTAGGCGTAAGGCAATCTTTATAAAAAAAGTACCTAAATTTACCAGCCATCCCTGATTCATCAACGCAAATAACCAGTAGGTCTTTCGGAGTTTGAAGTCCGACTGGGACGAAAAAGCAATCGAAGTATCCTCAAATGAAATGGGGCGTTCCGAGCTTGGTTTTCGATCGGATTGACCCTGGATAGTCTCCGGCATTAGATTACTTCGGTTCGACATATCAGTGCTCCGTTTGGGCGGTGCTACTTGCATAGCTTGAGTGCGTGTCGGTTACACGGCCGAAATATAAACGAATTTTAAATCAAACGGTTAAAATTCCGGCGCGACTTAGTTTGACTAACAAAAACGGTTTTAGACAAATTAGGGAACCGGCTTGACTGACAGCTGGTTCCCAATGCAAATATACCACAAATTTAAATTGAAAGTTCCCCATAGAGTATAAGCAATACTCTTAGAATACCTGATTAGTATGAAAGTAGAATTAGCTGTAGAGCCGCTTGGATCGTGGATTGAGACCAACGGCAAACCTCTGATCATTGCGGGGCCCTGTAGCGCTGAAACCGAAGATCAGTTAGTGGAAACGGCTCGCCAATTGAGTAAATTGGGAGCAGTACATGCCCTTCGTGCGGGTGTATGGAAGCCTCGGACGCGTCCGGGGAGTTTTGAAGGTATGGGCGAAGCGGCTCTCCCCTGGCTTCAGCGGGCAAAAGCCGAAACGGGTTTGCCAGTTGCCGTAGAGGTAGCGACTCCCGAACATATCGAACTGGCGCTGAAATATGGTGTCGATATTTTGTGGATTGGTGCTCGTACCACCGTCAATCCATTTAATGTACAGGAAATTGCTGATGCACTTCGGGGGGTTGATGTACCCGTGTTGATCAAGAACCCGGTAAACCCCGATCTGGCTCTGTGGGTTGGCGCCTTTGAGCGGATTGCCGGAGCAGGTATCAAGAAACTGGCTGCCATTCACCGGGGCTTTGCAACGGGCGAATCCAGCAAATACAGGAACGTACCGATGTGGCAGATGGCAATCGAACTGAAATCCATTTTCCCACAATTACCGATTATCGGTGATCCAAGCCACATGGCGGGTAAGCGGGCATATCTGAACGAACTGGCTCAGATGGCTATGGACCTCAACTACGATGGTCTGATTGTTGAATCGCACATTGACCCCGACAAGGCGTGGAGTGATGCTGCCCAGCAGTTGACCCCAGCCGCTTTTGGTGACATGCTCGATCATCTGGAAATCCGTCAGGTTGAATCGCAGAACCTGGAGTTTCAGAGCTTTACCGAACAGTCGCGTCGGAGCATCGATAACGTAGACCGTCAGATTGTCGAAATGCTGGCTGCCCGTATGGCGCTGGTTGAGCGGCTGGCCGAATACAAGCGTGACAATAACGTGACGCTGTTCCAGCCTGAGCGGTGGAAAGAAATTCTGAAAACGCGTACCGAATTAGGCAAGAAATTAGGCCTGTATCCTGAACTGGTGGAAGAAATCTACAAGATTATCCACATGGAGTCGATCCGGAAGCAGACCGAAATCATCCATAACACCGCACAAAGCGCGTAGTAAGATAGGTATAATCAGTAAAAAAGGTAGACTCGTATAACAGGTGATTATCCTGGCTATACGAGTCTACCTTTTTTACTGACCAAGCTTTTTACCTGAGTCTTAAAGAGAGTACCGAGTTGTTATACCCCGCAAAGCAACCTAAACCACCGTCGATGTTGCTGGGTATAAGAACCGGTTCAGCAAACGGGTTGTTACGGGAGCGATTCTGTCGGATGATTGCTTCCCGATACCGATAATATGATTGATCAACGGTCATTAAATTGACCGATACGGAGGCTATACGATAGCGGTGGTAGAAATCAAGGTCCTGATTGCCCGACGGTTGATTGGATGTTAAATACGCCCTTCCCGACACTACAGTAGTACCGTCGACGCCTTCGTCCGAAAAAAGCCCTCGGTTGTCATCATCAAACGACAGGTTGCTATTGCCATCTGTTCGGCTACAACTGCTACAATTGAGCACATACTGGAAATTTCCGGATACCTGATAGAAGTTCGTCTGACCAGCAGGGTCCTGCCAGCTTGCTCGTACAAAATACCGCTGGTTCTGATTCCGATTAAGAATAGCGTTGGCGTTAGAATCCAGCTTAACAGACGTGGGCTTGACCGCATACGGAATGGTACAGGTGCTGGAAGCTTTCTGTCCGTCGGCCGTCGTTACGGTCAGTTTATAGGTATGCCCCGCAATAATAGGCAGCAATTTGGCATCGGCGCTGTAATAAAAACGGACAGAATCGCCGGGGAAAAGTACGTTCTTGTAAAGAAGCTGTACCGATCGGCCGCCTTCCGATAGCATGACGGTAGCATCGGAGACCGATGTGCCTGACAAATACTGACTGATACTGTCGCCTACTACGGTTCGGGAGCGGGTTACGTTTGCCGTTAAAGCAACGTCCTGTGGCGACAGAAAGCAACTTACGACCAGTTTGGGCGGATCGACACCTAACTCACCTGGGTCTACTTCGTTTCGCAGGCCAGTGCAGCTGTTAAATAGAAACAGACTCATCAGGCCGATAATGAGTACCGGAAATGGGTTATATAAACGAATGAGCAGAGCCATCAGAATTTGAAATTATAACTAATTGCCGGAACAATCGGGAAGACGGAGTAGCGGAACAGGGCAGTCCGGGAAGGGGTCGTTGCTGTGGCGGCTACGGATTCGAGTCGGTAGAAGAACGGGTTCCGGCGGTTATACAGGTTGTAGGCGCTGAATTCCCAGGTTCGTTCATGGTGCTTTTTCCGTTTGTGAAATTGTATGCTCACATCAAACCGATGATAGGGTTCGGCTCGGAAGGTGTTTTTCTGGTTACCATAATCGTCCGAAGTGCGGGGCGTATAAATGAGCGAGTTATCGAGCCGATAGGTATCATAACGCCCAACGGGTATGGTCAGGGCATTGCCGGTACCGTATACCCATAGGGCCGATACCGTAATTCGTTTGTTTAGCTCATAAATCCCGACCAGTGAAATATCGTGTCGGCGGTCGTAGCGCGGGTAATATGGCTGTCCTCCATTCAATTCGGCAAACTGCCATTGGGTCCACGAAAGGGTATAGCCCGCCCAGCCCGAAAAACGCCCTGTTTTCTTTTGCAGCAAAAATTCGGCTCCGTACGACCAGCCTCGTCCTGCCGTCACATTATCTTCCCACCGTACACTGTTGGCATTCGTAGGGTCGTTGATCAGCAGGAAGCTGGCACCTTCCTTATAGTTGATGATGTTATTCATCTGCTTGTAATACCCTTCAATGGTCAGCGTTAGCCCACTATTGGTAAAATCTTTGGCAATACCAGCGGCTACCTGTTGCGACTGCTGGGGTTTTACCCGGTCGGTGGTGGGTACCCATAGATCGGTAGGCAGACCAATGCCGGTATTCGACAGCAGGTGAACGTATTGATTCATCAGGGCATACGACGCTTTGATCGACAGATCCGGTTTTAGCGTATAGGCGGCTGAGATACGAGGTTCAGGCCGGAGGTAGCTGATGTTCTGGCCCGAAAAATAACTCAGCCGGACACCACCATTTAGCCGCCAGCGGGTCGATGGGCGCCAGGTATCCTCCACATACACACCTGATTCCAGCACATCAATATTCGTTGCGTTATCGATCGACTGGCGGATGGTGGTGTTTTGAAGAACAACGGCGCTGGGTGTAAAGCGATGGTAAATGCCCTGAATGCCTGCCCGGATCGAGTGCTGAGGGGTTGGGTAAAAATCGAAATCGTACTTGAGTGATAAATCCCGGATGCCCGAATTGTAGAACAGTGAGTAAACCGCCGTATCCTGCGTACTTTTTTCAACCGACGAAATCTGGAATTTGTAATCGCTAAAGATGAGCGATAGATTCGAAAACAGCTTCTGATTGAATAAATGATTCCAGCGTAGGGTGCCGGTTGCATTGCCCCAGCGTAGGCCCGTATCCGTATTCAGTACTTTATCGTTGGCGTAAAAACGATCGCGGCCGAAATAACCACTGAGGTAGATTTTGTCTTTGGGCGTCAGATCGTAGTTGGCTTTGGCGTTCAGGTCATAGAAGTAATACCCGGCATTCAACTGACCGTTGGTCTGGGCATTGATGACGGGAGCACCTACAAAATCAAGATACGTTCGTCGGCCTGAGACCAGAAAAGAACCAGAACGCTGGCCCGGCTTTCTATTTTTTGTCAGCGGCCCTTCCAGAACCAGTCGTGAGGCAATGAGGCCAATGCCGCCCTCACCGTGCAATTTCTCGCGGTTTCCATCTTTCATATTCAGATCGATCACCGATGAAAGACGACCGCCATACCGGGCCGGAAACCCGCCTTTTATCAATTCAACACTTTTGATCGCATCGCCATTGAAAACGGAAAAGAAACCGAACAGGTGGTTGGCATTGTATACAACCGCATCGTCCAGGATGATCAGGTTTTGATCGGGACCGCCCCCGCGCACATAAATGCCGGTTTGCCCTTCAGAACCTTTCTGTACACCGGGCATCAACTGAAGTACTTTGAGTACATCTTTCTCGCCCAGGAAAGCGGGTATTTTCTTGATTTGAGCTACGGGAACGTCGATGGTGCTCATGCGCGGGCTTTCGCTTACTTTCTCTACGGTGCTACTTGCTTTCACATTCACCTCCGACAGTGCCTGGCCGGGTGCCAGCAGAATATTCTGTGTTTTGTTTGTTCGTAGACTGATCGTATAGGCCACTGTTTCGTAGCCGACAAAGGAGTAAGCCAGACGTATGCTATCCTGAGCGGGTAATGTCAGTGAGTAAAAGCCGTAGGTGTTGGTTGTAGTGCCTGTGGTTGTGCCTGGCAAATACACATTAACACCGATCAGGGCCTCCAGACTGCCCGACTCACGCACATAGCCGCTAACCGTAAATCGATTGCCCGACTGAGCGAATAAATGACAGGGGAACAGGAAAAGAATAAGCAGACTTTGGAAACGTATGGGCATTGACCAAACGACTAAATGAGTAAAGCAAACAAAATGAGCTAACGAGCGCTGAGTCTGTAAAATGTAAAACGTTTATATGGCTAAATTATGTTATACAAGTGAGAAAGAACAGGTGCTTCGAGAGAATCCATACGGCTGTTTTTTAGTCGATTACTAAACAAAAGAACGGTAAGAACGGTAATACAACCGGCGGCACCTGTCGTGTAAACACCTGAATAGCTATGCTTACGTTTGATAAACTTTCGCTCAATATACCCGATACGTCAAAACCGCGCGTTGTCATCATTGGGGGCGGCTTTGGCGGTATGAACTTAGCCAAAGCGCTGCGCGATGCCGACGTGCAGGTGGTGCTGTTCGACAAACAGAATTACAACGGTTTCTGGCCATTGCTGTATCAGGTAGCTACGGCCGGTCTGGAGCCCGATGCCATTGCCGAACCATTCCGAAAGATGTTTGACGGCTACGACGACTTTCATTATCGGATGGTACGGGTCAGCAAAATTGATCCTACTACAAAAACCATAACCACTCTCATTGGCGACCTGCATTACGATTATCTGGTCATTGCGACAGGGGCCAAGTCGAATTTTTTCGGCAACGAGCAGATTCAGAAATATTCGTTTCCGCTAAAAACCATCCCCGAAGCCCTCAACGTTCGAAGTCAGTTTTTACAATGTTTTGAACAGGCCAGCGTCACTACCGACCCCGAAGAACGGAGAAGTTTGTTAACCTTTGTCATTGCGGGGGCTGGACCAACGGGAGTTGAAATGGCTGGTTCTCTGGCCGAGATGCGTAAACATGTACTTCCTTGCGATTATCCGGGTCTGGATTTCAGTGAGATGAACATCATTGTGGTCGAAGGGCTTGGTAAAGTGTTACCTCCCATGTCGGACGAAGCCGGGCAAAAAGCACAGCGCTATCTGGAAGATTTGGGTGTTATTGTCAAGCTGAATACGCTGGTTGATTCGTACGATGGGGAAACGGTAACGTTTAAAAGTGGCGAACAAATCAAGACGCAAACGCTCGTTTGGGCGGCTGGTGTTACTGGGGCGCTCATGGATGGGATTCCGGCCGATTCGATTGAGAAAGGCCGTATTCTGGTCGATCCGATCAACCGGGTTCAGGGGCTGACCGATGTATTTGCTATTGGCGATATTGCCTTTATGAAGTTGAACGACTACCCAAAAGGGCATCCTGGCGTAGCGCAGCCAGCCATTCAACAGGGCAAACACTTGGCTAAAAACCTAAAACACCTGATGAAAAACGAGCCAACGACACCTTTCGAATACTTCGACAAAGGCTCACTGGCCATTGTGGGTCGTAGTCGGGCTGTAGCCGATTTGCCTGGTAAGCTACACCTGGGTGGGTTTATTGCCTGGATGGCCTGGTTGTTCGTGCATATCTGGTATCTGGTCGGATTCCGCAGCAAATTGATTGTATTCAGCAATTGGATATACCGATTATTCACGTACCAACGAGGTACGCGTATCATTATCCGCCCGTTTGTCCGGAAAGACGATAAAGTAGGACAGGAAATAATGGCACACAACGAAATGAGCTAAAGGCTATTTTTATGTGCTGGTCCGCAATACAATCGTGGCTCAGCACATATTTTGACGAACGTTAGACACTACCGTTTACCGAGCGGGAAATTGAATCCAAAGGCATATTTGTATTGCAACGAATAGAAATGATGCGTGGCCAATCCCTGCTGATCTGCACCCAGCCGGGTATTGGTATAGTCGGCCCAGGCCCCCTGAACGTCGGTTTGCAGGAAAAAATACCGGAAGATATCCAGTTTTAAACCACCACTCATGGCCGCTACGACGCCATGAAAATGAAACGGCCCTTCCTGCTGATTGCCCAGTATGGTCGAAATGGTGTACGAAATAAGGGCTCCACCACCGACCTTACCGATCGCACTCAGTTGAAGATGTTTACTCTGCCAGAGTTTATGACGTTTTACCAGGTTGAGCATCAGGTAATTGTTGCCGTTGGTGTGTTGTAAATGCACAAAATCGGGCGTAACGAGCGTGTCTTTATCGATCTGATGGCCACGTATCTGACCCTGCACATGGATAACCTGATTGTCGGTCACGATGTATTTCAGGTGGTCCCAGCTTAGTTCAATGCCCAGGTCGTGTTTGTCGTTAAAAAAATAGCCGAGGTTCATGTCGTACTGGGGAACCGTCAGGTTATCAAGCCGGTAAAAGTCTTTCATATCGGCCCGGTCGTGTGCGCTGGCTTTTATAAATGTAAAATCGTAATTATCGGTGGTCGTATTGCGAAAGTGGATGGTGCTACGGGAATACGATTCACGATTATAACCCCAGGTGAAGTAAAGGCTACCTCGCATTTTGCCAAGCTTAACTGTATTTTGGGGAGGTAACGTTTGAGCGAAAACAGGTTGCAGCCAGCAACAAAAGACAATACCAGACAGTAGAACTTTAAGGTCCATGAAGTACAATTACGGTATAGTGAATGGCGGTTACCTAGACGTTAGTAGGAAACACATGATACAAAAGACGTATTGCCCCTATAAAGTTCCCTAAACATCTATAAATGAAAAGGTAGCCACATTGATCAGTGACTACCTTTTCATTTATACCGCACAAACTAGTCAAATTACCACCCAGGGCGTCCATACCCATAGTTACCACCGTAGGGTCGGGGTGGTGGAGGAGGGGCATGATGGCGGTGGTAGCCATACGGACGGCCGTAACTATAATTTGGCCGACTATAATAAGTGGTGCAGCTACTGACCGCCAGAGCCAGTACACACGCTGTTACGTATCCAAACCATTTTAACGTTTTCATAGCTTTACATCCTTTTTGTGTAAAATCATTGGTTAGATCATGTGCTGATACAATCGATTAAGGTCTCTTCATTAATCTTCGGTTAAAGTTGCCGGGCCCATACAGATTAACGTCGATAACCAAACGTTTGTCGCATATTCGCGTTTTGTAATTAATCGTTTGACATTTACGTCCATGCGCTATCTGACCTTATTACGAACCTTTGTACTGGCAAATGCCCTGGTTTTTCTGGCGGCTTCGTTGCCTGCCCAATCCATATCTGACACCACTAAAGGAGGGCCGCTCGATTTGGGCAAGATGTGGACGTTTGACAATCCACCCTCCGACTTTTTTCAGAAAACCTACAACTTCAAAGCCGATCAGCAATGGTTCGATGAAGCCCGACTTGCTTCGCTGCGATTTGCCGATTACTGCTCGGCCTCGTTTGTATCGGCCAATGGTCTGGTCATGACCAATCACCACTGTGCCCGCGAGTCGGGAACGGGCGTTACGCGTAAAGGCGAAGACCTGAATGCGACCGGATTCTGGGCAAAAACAGCAGCCGAAGAGCGAAAAGTAGACGGTTTGTTCGTCGATCAGTTGGTGAAAATTGAGGACATCACCAAACGGGTGCAAGACGCGATGAATACTGCCAATTCGGAGCAGGCACAGTTGCAGGCTCGTGAACAGGTCTTTTCCGACATTAAGCAGGAGTACAATCAGAAAGAAGGCTGGAAAGGGCTGGAGCTGCAAACCATTACGTTCTACAACGGCGGCCGGTATTCGCTCTACGGGTTCAAACGGTATACAGACGTCCGGCTGGTGTTCATGCCCGAATTGCAGCTTGGCTTTTTCGGTGGCGATTACGACAACTTTACGTATCCTCGCTATGCCCTCGACTGTTCGTTTTTCCGGGTATATGATAATGGTAAGCCCCTGCAAACCGCGCATTACTTTAAGTTTAACCCCAACGGCGTCCGGGATGGTGAACCTATTTTTGTGATTGGGAACCCCGGTCATACCGAACGACTCAAAACCGTTGCTGAACTCGAATTTGACCGCGACTTACAGACCCCGGCTACAATTCAACTACTCCGTAATCGTTCGGCCGCGTTGCAGGCTTATAATGCAACGGCCAAGAGTGATAGCGTACTGAACGAAATTTTTAGCCTGGAAAATAGCCTGAAAGCCTATGGCGGCCAGCTCGAAGGCTTACAGGATGCGAGCCTTCTCGGTCGGAAGGCGGTATTCGAAAATCAGTTTAAGGCAGCCGCAAAAGCCAAAAACCTTCCGGCCGACCAACTGAAAACCTGGGATGAGATCGCGTCGAATACGGCCCAGCTTCGAAGTGTATTCAAGGATGCCAGCTATCTCGGCCCTAGCGAACAGACCATGGGTGAACTGATGACCTTTGCCAATCTGGTAACTCAATTCAGCGAGATTCTGGCAACGAGGCCGCAGGACGCCGAACGGGCAAGACCGTTGATGGTTGTCCCGACGATAAAAAATCTGACGCTGGACCAGGCGTATCTGGCGGCTCATCTTTCAGAAGCGCAACAGGCCCTGGGTAACGATGATCCGTATGTGAAATTGGCCTTGACCGGCTCCGATGGTAAATCCCGAACACCGAAGGAAGCAGCCGCTTACCTGTTCAAAAACACAAAACTGCTTGACCCGGCTTTTATTAGTGAGTTAGCGACGCGTCCGAATGCAGCTGCGGCTTCGAACGACCCCATGCTGGCATTGGCAAAGATTGGCTTCCCACGTTACCGGACAGCCGCCCTTCAGGCCCGGCAAATCAGTCAGCGTCAGGAAGTGTTGCGGGGCCAGTTGGGTCGAATGTTGTATGATGTGTACGGAACGGCTGTACCTCCCGATGCTACGTTTTCGCTTCGGATCAACGACGGGGTGGTTAAATCCTATAATTACAACGGCACCAAAGCCCCAATTATGACCACCTTTGCCGGGCTATACGACCGAAACTATTCGTTTGCCGACAAAGCGCCCTGGGATTTGCCTGCCCGCTGGAAAACCCCACCGATGGAGTTGCTCAAACAGCCCATGTGCTTTATTTCGACAAACGATATTATTGGTGGTAATTCTGGTAGCCCGATGATCAATAAAAATCGGGAAGCAGTTGGCCTGGCATTCGATGGCAATATGGAAAGCTTACCGGGTGAGTTTATTTTCGTTCCCGACGCTAACCGGACCATTTCCGTACATACGGGAGGCATCGTTGCTGCCCTTAAATACATCTACAAAGCCGACCGTTTAGTAAGCGAATTAGCAGGCACGGCCGTACCCCCTAAACCAGCAACGGCCAAAAAGAAATAAAGCTTCTTGGTGTCATAGCTGAAAAGATATAGGAAACGGTTATGTGCGACCCCGATGGGGTCGAAGGTTTATAGCGGTAATTGTTTCTATAGACATTCGGCCCCATCGGGGTCGTACCATTGATGGTAACGTAAACTCAGCCATGTAAACTCCCCGAAAGTTTAGTACTTTCGGGGAGTTTGTGTTTTAACCGTTCCAACCTGATTATGACTAAGTCTGAAATTCCGGTAATGCCCGATTTTTTTGATCGGTATATCAACCTGGCCGATAACGTTTTTCTTATTGATGCCCTTACCCAGTCGGCTTCGTTTGAAAGTCTGATTCCGGCTTATAAGCTCGAAGCGCTTGGTGACCGTCGGTATGCACCGGGCAAGTGGATGGTCACCGATATCCTGCAACACATCATCGACAACGAACGCATTATGACCTACCGAGCGCTTCGCTTTGCCCGCAATGACAAGACCGAACTGCCTGGTTACGACGAAGAGCTGTTTGGGCAAACCGCCAACGCCAGCCACCGGACCATTGCCGATTTGTATGAAGAATATGCCTTGGTGCGACAGTCGAGTATTGCTCTCTTCAAGAGTTTCGACAATGAAATGCTTCTGAGAACGGGTGTTTGCTTTCACCGGACCATATCCGTAGTAGCGCTGGGGTTCGTGCTGGTCGGCCATGCGAAACACCACGTCAACATTATCCGCGAACGCTATTTACCGCTCCTTTCATAAACAAACTATGTTAAAACGAATCCTCCTCTTTACCGCCATTTCGGCGCAGATTGCTGTTGCCCAAACAAAATCGAAGGTTACCGTTACCGACCTGACCCGCATCAAACAGGTGGGTGGCATTGAATTATCGCCCGATGGCAAACAGGCCGTTTACACGATCACGACCATTGAGCCGAACTCCGATCAGAAAGCGGATGCTCGCCCGGAAGAATACGACTACAAGACCCATATCTATCTGACCAGCCTGAAACCCGGCGACAGCCGTGCCCTAACGCATGGAGCCGAATCAGCTCGTCAGGCGGTTTGGGCACCCGACGGTAAGCGACTGGCGTTTGTTCGGACGGTGAAAGGCAAAAGCCAGATTTTTATTATGCCGCTAGATGGGGGTGAAGCCTGGCAACTGACCAATAGCAACTACGGCGCATCTAATCCGCTGTGGTCGCCGGATGGTAAACGAATTGTGTTTACAGGGGGCGTAACCATGAACCAGATGCTCACCGATTCGCTGCTAAACCCCGATAAAGGCGGGCCATCCTGGTCGTTGGAAAAGCCTGGTTTTGCCAATAACGATTTCGTAAAGGTCGATAAGAAAATAAAGCCCAACCCAGATGGTTCATTGGCCGAAATTCGGGCCTATCTGGCAAAGGACGTAGAAGATAAAAAAGCCAAAGTCATTAATCGGCTCAATTTTCAGGGTGAAGCCACGACCGAACCCGACATCACGTTCCAGCATCTGTACATTACAGACGTAGCCGAAAATGCCAAACCGAAACCACTGACGCGGGGATTTGAATCCTATCAGGCGGCAAATTGGCTTCCCAATGGGCAGGGCTTACTGGCGGTTACCGACCGCGATACGTTGAAACAC